>Ga0209726_10000040_pt1 | contig 255049 bp, 309 predicted proteins | sample Subgrocontami54m_FD_187453 | JGI IMG/M metagenome (GOLD analysis project Ga0209726, IMG submission 187453) | Subsurface groundwater microbial communities from S. Glens Falls, New York, USA - GMW46 contaminated, 5.4 m (SPAdes) (version 3) | ecosystem: Environmental > Aquatic > Deep subsurface...
TCCAAGACGATGACGGCTGTCCAGATGAAGTTTCTGATGCTGGTACAGGATACACATTCCCAGACACTGACGGTGATGGAATTCAAGACAGATGGGATTCATGTATTACTGAACCAGAAAACTTTAATGGCTTTTTAGATACTGACGGCTGTCCAGAAATTCTAGGTACAACTGCTGGTAAATTAATTGATTCTGATTATGATTCAATTCCAGACTCTGCTGATACATGTCCTCAAGAGCGTGAAAATTTCAATAAATTCCAAGACGATGACGGCTGTCCAGATGTAATTGATTATAAAATAATAGATGATGTTGATGGCGATGCAATTTCAGATCAAGATGACTTGTGTCCATATAACAAAGAAACTTATAACAAATTCCAAGACGATGACGGCTGTCCAGATGTTTTATCTAGTGATAAATTAGCTGCAGACACTGACAGTGACGGAATTTTAGATAATCTAGATTTGTGTCCAACTCAACCAGAAACCCTCAATGGTTATCAAGACAAAGACGGTTGTCCTGACAAATATGTTCTAACTAACGATGTTGATAGAGATGGAATTTCTGATAACTTGGATTCATGTCCTTACATTCCAGAAACTTACAATAAATTCCAAGACGATGACGGCTGTCCAGATGAAGTTTCTGGTACTGCAACTGAATATCAATTCCCAGACACTGATTCTGATGGAATTCAAGACAGATGGGATTCATGTATTACTGAACCAGAAAACTTTAATGGCTTTTTAGATACTGACGGCTGTCCAGAAATTCTAGGTACAACTGCTGGTAAATTAATTGATTCTGATTATGACGGTATTCCAGATAATCTGGATGACTGTCCAAAAGTCGCAGAACGACACAATGGATTCCAAGACGATGACGGCTGCCCTGACAGTATAGATTACAATTCAGTTGGTGATGCTGACTTTGATGGTATTTTAGATGATGTTGATCAGTGTTCATTGGCTCCGGAAACTTATAACAAATTCCAAGATGACGACGGCTGTCCAGATGTTTTATCTAGTGATAAATTAGCTGCAGACACTGACAGTGACGGAATTTTAGATAATCTAGATTTGTGTCCAACTCAACCAGAAACCCTCAATGGATTTTTAGACAAAGACGGCTGCCCTGACAAATTTACTTCTGCCCTTGATGCTGATTCTGATGGCATTCCAGATATAGTGGATTCATGTCCTAAAGTTCCAGAGATTTACAATAAATTCCAAGACGATGACGGCTGTCCAGATGAAGTTTCTGATGCTGGTACAGGATACACATTCCCAGACACTGACGGTGATGGAATTCAAGACAGATGGGATTCATGTATTACTGAACCAGAAAACTTTAATGGCTTTTTAGATACTGACGGCTGTCCCGATCTAAAAGGCGCAGAGTCTACTGTCTCCACAAGACCTGATTCTGACGGCGATGGATATCCAGATGTAATTGATTCATGTCCAATAAGCCCAGAAACTTGGAACAAGTATAACGATGAAGACGGTTGCCCTGATACTGCTCCAGAACAACAAAGATTTGTTCATGACGATGATCTAGATGATATTATTAACGATGAAGATTTGTGTCCTCTAGAACCAGAAAATTATGATGGTGATAGAGACACTGACGGCTGTCCAGATCTGTAGAATTAATCTTTTTCTAAATATGCAAAACATCAATTTGATATAATACATATATCAAGAAATCAAAATTGTTATAATGCTTCCAAAGTTTTCAAGTAGAGCCTTTTTAGCTCCAATGGCTGGGGTAAGTGATCCTGCTCTTAGATTACAGTGTAAAAAAATGGGTGCAGGTTTGGTTGTAACAGAATTTACTAGTATTCATAGTATAATTGCAAAAGAACAACAACTAAAAGAAAACAAGAAAACTATTCAAGAATTTTTAGAATATTCTGAAAAAGAGAGACCCCTTTCAGTTCAATTGTTTGGCTCTGATCTTTTAGCATTAGAAAAAGCTGCAAAGATAGTAGAGCCATTTTTTGATATTATTGATTACAATATGGGCTGTCCGGCACCGCATATAACACAACAAATGGCTGGAGGGGCACTTTTACAAGAAGTTAATCTTACCCAACAAATTTTTAGCACTATAGTTAATGCAGTAAAAAAACCAGTTACTCTGAAGATCCGTTCAGGAGTTACTGATGCAAGTCGTTATCTTTTCAAAGAAATTGCACAAATTGCAGAAAATGAGGGAATCCAAATGATTACACTTCATCCCAGAACCGTGACTCAAGGGTATTCAGGTAACGCTGATTGGAAAATGATCAAAGAACTCAAAGAAATTTCTAATATTCCTATAGTGGGTAATGGCGATATAACAACTCCTGAAGATGCTAAAACAATGCTTGATCAAACTGGCTGTGATTATGTTATGATCGGCAGAGGTGCAATGGGAAATCCGTTTTTATTTGAACAAATTAATGACTATCTAAAAACTGGAACTTATAAACAATATTCATTAAAAGATAAACTGGATTCGTTTTTTGAATACCTTTGTCTTACCACTAAATACAACATAAAATTTTCAAACATTAAGGGTCAGGCAATGAGGTTTACCAAAGGAATGACAGGTGGTGCAAAACTACGACCAAAAATATCTTCATCAAAAAATATCACAGAACTTGAAAAAATTATGAATGATGCATATATTCTATCTTAGATAATTTTAGATATTTTATTACAATCTATACAACTTTGAGCTAATTTTTATAATGACTATACAGTTATTCATTTTCTCTTTCTTTTAGCGGTTAATATTTAAGTAAATTTAATTATTCTTATATATTTTAAGATGATATTAAAAGTATGAAAACTGGAGATGAGTGATAAATTGGCAACAGCGTATGTTCTCATAAATTGTGATCTAGGTTCTGAGGAATCAGTAATTTCAGAATTAAAATCCATAGAAGAGGTTACGGAAGTACATGGCATATTTGGCGCCTATGATATATTGGCAAAGGTGGAATCAAAACAAGTTGAAACATTACGTGAAACTATAACCTGGAAGATTAGAAAAATATCAAAAATCAGATCAACACTAACTTTAATGGGAATAGAAGGACAGCAATAGTAGGAGTTTGTTAGTTGACAAAAGCATATGTTCTCATAAATTGTGATTTAGGTTCTGAAAAAAGTGTAATTTCATCACTAAAAACAGTTGATAATGTTACAGAAGTACATGGCACACTTGGTCTTTATGATATTATTGCAAAAATAGAATCAGACTCTGATGAACAAATTCAAAAAACTATTACACATGTAATCCGTAAGATGCCTAAAATACATACTACCATAACTCTTACCCGTTCAGAAGGTAAAGAGCTATTTCAAACATCTGAAAAACTCATTGGCTCTATGCTTGGTAAAAACAACATTCAAGCATACGTTGTTATTCATAGCGATAAAGGCGAAGAATACAATGTTTTAAAAAATCTTAGTCACATTCCTGAAGTTAAAGAAGCTGATGTGGTGTTTGGATACTATGATGTTATTTGTAAAGTTGAAACATCAGATTATAAAATATTGGAAAATATAATTACCAAGGCTATTAGGAAATTACCTCATGTTAGAACTACTATGACATTAAATGTTATAGTGGAGCAAGAATCTTAACATTTTGCAATTTTTATAACATTGGAGTAGCATTTTTCACATAGTTCAAGTTTATCATATGCTCTTGTTTTTGTTTTCTTAAGACAAATATTGCAAACTGTGACACAATTATCACAAAAAATAGCTGGAATCTCTAATCCTCTTTCAAAAATTGTAGTGGATAAAATATTTCTATTGTTGTGATTGCAACCAAAGATGTATCTTGTTTTTATTGCCACATTAATAATTGCATATCGTAATTTATTACTTGATTCTATTTCTCTCAAAAATTTGTTTAATTTTGAACCAAAATCTAAATAAATTTATGGTTATGTTGCTTTGTGTCAGTTCTTATTTTTTATCATTTTAGTAATTATTCTCCAAAAATTCAAGTAGATTAGGCATGATATAAAATTCATCTGAGAATTTTTAGAAACAATAATCATTCGCTTTTATACTTAGATTGTAATAACTGATTATCCCTTCAACAAACATGTCCCCCAAAGGGATACTCACTGAGAGGAACCATTGTTATCCTCTCAGTTGTTCACATTATTTTCTGATACATTGTATTTTTACAAATTACAACTATTGATTTTAGAGTTATTACAAATGCAATTCTAAAAATATAGTAAACTAGTTACTTGAAATCTCATTTTTCATACTATTAAAATTATTGTCCTTTGTTAATCATGTTATAGTTTTGATTAAAAGAAAATAATTAGAGGGCTTCCGAACCTCTTTTCTTTGATGCAATATTTAGAACATCATCAACTGTAGATACAACAATTATTCCATCTCCGGCTTTTCCTGAAAATACTGCATCAGAAATCGCATTGATCACTGCTTCTACTTTTGAATCCTCTATAATTGTACTAACCGTTGCAACTTTATTGAATTCTGCGACAAAAGTACCTGTTCCTCTTCCTCCTCTCATGGTTTGCCTCTGACCGGAACCCCTACCATTTCCCTCTAATATGGTAAATCCACCAACCATATTCTTGATAGCATCAGAAACTAGACCTGTTTTATCGATTTGAATAGTTGCCTCAATTCGTTTCATTTGTGTCCCTAAATTTCTATTATTTAAAAAAGATTACATGTTTTTATTCAAATTTTATGATACGATAAGATCCATTGGTTATATTATTATCCTCTGACCTTTTTAGTACACAAAAAAAGTTGAATCATGAAAAGTGATGAGAAAAGATCACACCGACTCAACTATCTTCTAAAATATTATTTGAGTAATCCAAAAGAATATGATCTATATCAAAAAGTAAAACAGATGGGTGTATCTGATGTTACTGCAAAAGATTACATTCGAACAGTGATAATTCAAGCTCAAAAAATTTACTCTAGATAATTACACATATTTGAGAAATCCACAACTCATCCTAAAACTGATCATTTAGTAAATTTTCAATGATCACCAGATCTATCAGCTGGAATAATAACATCTATTCCATGAAATTCCAAGAAATATCGGACAAACAATGGGAGACAATACAATCACATCTTCCAAAACCTGCCAGAACAGGCAGGCCAAGATGTGATGACCGCACCATCATTAATGGAATCATGTTTGTTCTAGTTACCGGTTGCAGATGGGGTGAGATGCCAAAGAGATATGGCAGCAAATCAACTGCCCATCTCAGATTGCAGAAATGGCAACAAAAAAGAATCTGGCAAGAGATCCTGTCTGGAATAATCAAATCAGCACATCATTCCAGCAAGATCAGTCTACAAAAGATATCTGTGGATTCATCAACAATTCCTGCCAAAAAAGGGGCTCCATACTAGGATACGACGGATTCAAGCACATATCAGGCACAAAAATCCACGTCGCAGTGGAATCCAACGGACTACCAGTATCGATTGTGATTGGTCCTGCAAACGAGCATGATTCTACAAGATTCATCGATGTCATGGAATCAATCTCGGAATATCTGGTTGATGATCCCAACAAACAGATAGGATCAGCATATGCAGACAAGGGTTATGATGCCAGATACATCAGGAATTACCTGAGAAACAATGGAATTGCATGCTGCATTCCATACAAGACAAATTCTAAATTTGTATTGCAGCGCAATTTACAAACCAATTACAACAGAACAAGATTTGTAGTGGAGAGGTTCTTTGCATGGCTCAAATGTGGATTCCACAGAATTAGAATCAGGTATGAGAGAATAGCAGAAAACTATCTTGGATTCATTAATGTGGCATCAATTATGATGTACTGGAGGGTTTTAGGATGAGTTGTTGTTTTCTATCAAGATACAATTCGAGCCTGTTTGTATTAATTTCTAGCAATCTTAAACAAGGTAACTTCATAAATAATCCAATAGGAGAATAAAACACGCATGACTGATTCTCTCATTGATGACGTACAGGATTTATTGGATAAAGAAAAGGGTGATGAACGTATACTAAAACAAATTTTTAGAGCTTGTGAAAATAATGAAGTGATTAGCAATTACGAGAGAAACTATGTTAGAAATCTGGCTGAAAAATATCTTGGTAGAGCACCTCCAGTCGAAGAAAAACCAATAGAAGAAAAACCTGTTATTCCAGATGTATCATTTTCAAATATATCTGCAAAACAAAAAATCGAAACTCCACAAATAACATATCCACAAACTGTAAAGTTGAAATCTAAAAATACAAAAATGTTGTTAGGTATAGGTGGAGTAATATTTGCAATAACGATTATAATCGGTGTATCTCTTTCTGGAGTTTCTTATATTAAATTTGATGGCTCTCAAATCCCTATGGACTCATCCTCCACTCTTTCAATTCAAACAGATTTGCCTGCATATCAGAAAGGTGATATTATTTCAATTAGTGGAACATCAAATGAATCTGGAAAAATAAATCTCTCAATAGAAAATCAAGAGGGTCAATTAGTTTGGTCTGAACAAATCTCTGTTAAAAGTGACGGTAGATTTTCTACATTAGCAATAGCTGGAGGTTCTGGATGGGATAAATCTGGTACATTTACAATAAAAGTAGAAAATAATTTAGAAACAAAATCAAAAACATTTTCTTTTAGGACATAACTTTTTCAAATTCTTTCCAATGTGAATCAATCATTTCTCTTAGTTTTTCTATGCTAATCTCTTCCATATATTCACGATAAACAATGAACTTGTTTTGTTTTCCTGAATCATCACCATAAATATCACTTGTATTTTTTGGAATCACTCCTATCTTCCATTGTTTCATTTCAAAAATCCAAATTGTTGCATCCGGATTTGAAAAATCTATATCATCACAACCAACAATGTACAGATAACATTTTGTGGCTTGATTTAATTTCTCATGTAATTTTTCGTATGCAATCATTTGTCCTTTTGCAATGTTGATCTTGTCATTATGAAATCCCTTGAATTCCAAGATGATAAAACCGCCATTGTGCTCAATTAACCAGTCTATATCTGTCCCTCCTGAGGCTACCATACCATGAACGATTAGGTCTCCTAGTATCTCTCTGCCACGAGTAAATTCTATCTCATCAAAAATCTGATATTTTGCTTTAGAGCTCTTTCTAATAATTTGTTGTGAATTTGAATTATTCTGTATGTTTTTTTCTTTGTCATAAAATGTATCAATTAAATCCGTAGTTTTATCTGTCACTGAATATGAGTTTGTATGGTCAATGATAAGATAGTTTGTAAAATTAAGTGAAGCTGTACTATTTTTTGTAATCTATCGACATATGTAGTCTCCCCCTGCACCTTTGTACAGAATAAAATACTCTTCTGAATTTTTACGTTCTTTTTTTGCATTTAATGCATCTTGATACATTTCAAAATGTTCTATTAGGTACAATTTGTTATCAGAATCTGCAAAATAGTCTATTCCAACTAAATCAAACCCCTCTTCAGGAGTAAGTTTGTTCTTTTCTTTTTCAAATGTATCTTTAGTCAATTATGATTAAATTTTTATGAATGATCTGAATATAGGAATTTTATTGATCATATATCATTAGATTTTTTTCTTCTAACAATGAATGTAAATTATGAACAGAACGATATACGTCTGATTCTTTTTTTGCACCAGTACAAACTAGCTTTCCTGAGGCAAATAACAATATGACCGTTTTTGGGTCCAACATTCTATGAATTAATCCTGGAAATTGCTCAGGTTCATACATACTTCTTGGTAGTGTTCTGGCTGCTTTTTCTAAGTGAATTTTACCGCCTAGGTTTATTGCTGCTACAATATTTTGTACTGTAATCACTGCATCATTTTTGATTTTGATTTTGCCTTTTCGTAGCTTTTGAACTACTGTGTTGACTGCTTTGATTGCCATATCTTCTGATTTTGCACCAGTACATACCATTTTTCCAGTTCTAAAAATTAGTGTTGCAGTTCTTGGATTTTGTAATCTAAAGACCAACCCTGGAAATTGTTCGGGATGATATTCAGTGTCAGGAAATTTTTCAGTTATTTCGTTAAGATCAATTTTTTGGTCTACTGATGCAGAAGCAACTACATTTTCAACACTAACAATAGGCTTTGTTTGAGGCATGTCGACGGACTTTAAATAGGTCCTTTATATATACTACTCCGATTTTTTCTAAATATCGGTTACCTCTCAATGATGCCCAATCCATTGATAGCGATATTCTTCATCTACAATATCAGTTACAATGTCTTTGTTTTTGATCCTTGCTTTTGATAATTCTACATCAAAGAATCCCAATTGTCCTTTCCATGGAATTGGAATTCTTACTGGTTTTACATTTTTTATCTTGAATCCAAAAGTTTTTTCTTGAAATTTTTTTGAAGCAAAATGAAATTTTTGATCTTTTTTTAATTCTTTTGATGAGTTGTATCTTTTTACATCATAAAGCTCAGCTTTTCCAATAATTGCACCAGTAACTAATTTTTTTGTAATTTTTAATCTCTTACAATCTTCTGTTCTTATTTTGATTGGTGCATGAATCAAAAATTCACCACGAAAATTTGTATTCCAGTTTCTTAATTCTATTGTCTTTTTTCCAGATATTATTAAATCTGCAAACGGCTGTGATACTGATAGACACTTCAAGGCAATTCATCTAATGTTTTTGAGTGTTTTAAAAAATTAATTTTTAAGATGGTTGTATGCTGCATCTGTTTGGTCCCATCTCTAAATCTGGTACTTGTTCTTCAATAATTGGAATTGTTCCCTTATTTACCTTAATTATGATTGAATAATTCATGGGTCTGGGAGTAGTTATACTAACAACTTTATTTACAAATTCCTCCTTACTCAAATCTAACAACGCTAATTTTTTAGCCATTTCTGGTGTGGTGTAAAATATCCCATTCTCTGTTGATTTTATGCCCTCGCCATGATGAGTTGGAAATATCATTGTATTTGATTCAAGTTTTAATAATTTCTTGTGAATAGTATCGTGTAAATCACTTGCAAATTCCTCTACCTTATCTCTAAGATCTGGTCTTCCAACAGACTCCATAAATAGCGTATCGCCACTAAATGCATATTTATTATCAACTACAAATGTCATGCTTCCCGCAGTGTGTCCAGGAGTGTGTATTACTCGTACCTGTTTTTTTCCAATATGAATTATATCTCCATCATCTACTTTTTTGTGCTCAATTTTGTATTCTTCTTTTGCACTAAAATACAACTCTGCATTTGTAATTTTTGCTAATTCCCTAGCTGCAGAGACATGATCTGCATGTTGATGTGTATCTATGACCTTGGTGATCTTTAGCCCTTCTTTTTCTGCAAATTCAATGTACTTTGAAGGTGGGTAATTTGGATCAATTACTAGTGCTTGACCATCAGATCCCACAATATGCGATAAACATCCTTTTCCAACTTTTTCAACTTGAATAATTGTCAAATCTACATTTTTAATTGCAATATTTGCATTAAGAACCTGATTCCACATAGACATTCCACCTTCCAAAGATGTAGATTCGATTCCCCTTTGTGCAAGTGCAAATGTAGCTACCATTGATCTGTTTCCATGAGAACATATAGTTACTATCTTCTTATCTTTTGGAATTTTTTCTCCTGCCCTTGACGTAAATAACTCTGATAATGGAACATTTATTGCTCCTGGAATTTTAAACTCTGCAAACTCCATTGGCTCTCTAACATCTAGTAAAAATACATCTTTGTCACTCTTCAGAGACTCCCATAACTTTTCATTTGAAATTACCGTATCTTGTTTGCTTTTTACCAGTGTTTTATTCCAACTTTTTATTCCGTTTTTGAGATGATGTGCATCAAAACCAAATCTTGCTAACATGTTAGCATTTTGTGATGCTTCATTTCCGTCATCATCTATAAGAATTATTTTTTGATCCATTGGAAGTTTTGACATGATTGCTTGTTTTTGCTGCATACTAGTACATTTGGCATTTGCAGATCCTTCAATATGTCCTGCCATGTAGTTCTCTGGTGTTCGTAAGTCTAAAATTAATAATGGAACTTTGTTTTGAATATTTTCATAGATCTCCTCTGATGTTATCTCCGTATTGGTCATATTCTCACGTGTTTTGTTACCAAATTTAGAAGTTTTTAATCTTTTTTTATGTTAAATTCTAGACTTGCAGAATAGTGATCTATGTTATTTAAGGTTCTTTTACAGGATTGAGAATTTTATCTGATTCTACTTTAATTTTCGAAGTGTCCTGTGTTATTCCTAATTGAGAATTGATTTTGTCTTCAGTTCTTTGAGCTCTATCTTGAATAACTTGACTAGCCCATTGTTCCAGTTTGGGATTGTCTTCTAGATTATACACTAGATTAAAAATCGACTTTATTGTATCGATGATAAGATCTACAAAGTTATTTGTTTTTTCATCATTTTGAATTATTTCTTGTGTTGTAATTGAGTGGGTATCAGCATAAGCAGTACCAAATAATGAAAATACCAGAATTGCCAATAGTAAAGAAATTCTCACAAATTTTGTGTCTTTTTTAGGTTTTATCTAGTTGTAAGTCTTAAATTATTACAACTTGTTTTCATTCTTCTAAAACTCTTATCACTTTACTTGGAATATCATTTAATCTACTTACTGCCAAAGTCTTCTCATATCCTAAATGTCTTAGATTATTTGCAATTATGGTTGCTCTAACTGTGTTTGATCCCAAGCCTAGTGCCACCATCTTGATTCCAAGAACTTTCAATGATTTAATCATTATACGAACTGCGTCTGGATCTGATGGTTCTCCATCAGTTAATGTCAAAAAAATATCTGGTCTTTTTGATTGTAATATGAGAAACATTTTGTCATATACTTCTGCTAACGGTGTAGAACCATTTGCAACAATTTGTGCCAATCTTTTGGCTGAACTATTATTCCATTTCATATTGTCTGGTTTTATCACCCAGCATATCACAGCTCTGTTATGTGTATTAAATGCATAAACTGCAAACTTTACTTTCAAATATGCTAGTACTTCACAAAGTGCAAGCGTAGCTTTTTTGTATTCTAATGCATCTGATGCAATACTTGATGAGTGATCTAACAAAATAACTATTCTTGTTTTGATTGATTTTTTAATATCTGTAAAAAATGGCTCATTTCCTTCAATGTAATTTTCTTCATCAAACTCATCTCCACTGCTAAGATGTTGTTCTTTCCATCCTGATTTCAATTCTCTAAATTTTATTTTCAGATTATTTATCAAATTCATATCGTAGATTACTGTTTCATCTACATTAGCGATAGTTGGAATTTGAATTCCTATTGATTCAGAAGTTAATCCTTTATTGTCATTTTTTTTGTTTTCGTCTAGCAATACTTTGTATTCATCATAGATATTATCTCCACTTAATGCAGCTTTTGGATCAATTTTTCCAAAATCACCTTCTTTATTTTTTGAAATCACTGTTAGAAATTTTAATAGTTCTTCTTCTGAAACAGCTATACCTGCTTTCATAAATGGTAACGAAACAGGAATTGTAAGCAATGAATCTATATCTAAAATTTTAATAATTTCATTCACATTTTTTTCCAACAATTCTGTATCATGTCTTCTCTCTATAGATTCATCAACAATTTTTTTAGCAAATTCTGATGCTTTTTTTATTCTTTCAAAGTGACTAGCTTGTATTTCCCCCTTGAATGCTCCAAACATAAAATATTGGTAAAATGCTTCTACAATTCGTGCTTTTCCATAAACTGTATGTAATTGTGGTCTAGACACAAACATGTATGCATAATTAAAAACAATCTCTTCATCCATGCCTTTCCAAAGTTTTCTACCTAGTTGTTCTACTCTGCGGGTTTCCATAGTGTTTAGAATAAATCCAAATGCATGATCGTTACTTAGAATTTTTTTACAAAACTTTATTCTCATTGCTTCATACCACAATGAAGTTCTAAATTGCCTATATTTCTGAAAATTATCCCCCATTCTTTTTTCAATTGGCGTTAAGATAACTCTATTTTCTTTCAGTCTAGTTTTTGTCTCAATTTTATCTGAAAATTCAACTGTAATGTTTTCTCTTTCGGACCATCTTCTGACTAAAAATGTAGCAATCTCCACTAATGATTCATTTCGTAATTGTAATGATTGCATCTAATTACCAAACATTGAGGTAATGATGTCACTTACTTTTTGATATTCTATGTTTCCCCACTGTGTATACACATTACCAAAAACAATTTTTGCTGATTCTTTTGAAGACATTCCACTATCTAACAATTTTCCAAATGCTATTGTCTCCCTTAAACTTGGAGAATAAAATAATTCTTCCACGGCAGCTGCTTGTCTTAGTATATTTGCAAGTTTTATTGCCTGAACAATTTCAGAATCGTGGTTTCCTGAAACATGTTTCTTAACAATTTCCAATTCTATATCCTCAGGTGGATACTCTAGACGAATTCTAACTGGAAATCTGCTGAGTAATTGCGGTGGCAGTTCTTTGGTTCCACTATGTGTAAGAGGATTAATTGTTGCAATTACAAACCAGCCCTCTTTGGCTTTTACAATTTCTCCTGTAGATTCTTTTAGAGTAATCTGTCGTCTATCATCTAATGCTTCATCTAATCGTAGTAAAACATCAGCTTCAGCAGAATTTATTTCATCCAGATACAACATACTACCTTCACTCATTGATTTAATCAAAAGACCTTCCTCAAAACTCACTGTTCCATTCGTTAAGGTTTTTGTTCCAATAAGATGACTCTCTCGTGTCCTGAGGCTAAAATTTATTGATTCTAGTTTCGCATTTTTGCTCTTTGCAAAATCTCTGACCAGAGATGTTTTTCCAGTGCCCTTTGGACCAATTATCAATACAAATAGATCTGCTTGGTGTGCTTTGTTTAAAATCTGAATAGAATTATTCCAATCTAAGTATGATGCTTCTTTTACCATTTGATATTTTTTCTAAGATCCAAGTTTACAAATAAAGCTTAGTTTTGATATTGAAGTAATTTGGCATTAGATTCATCAAGAATTTGATGTAGTTTTTTACTCCAGTCACTAAATCCCTCTGGAGAATCAGGATAATCGTAATAATGTTTTGTCAATAGCCTATTTTGTTGTGTAGTAAAACGCAAACCATCAGCAAGTTTTTTGTTAAGGGCACCTCTAATCATCATTCCTAATTTTGTGACATTAGAAAAGTCTGGATGCTCTCCTTTTGAAATAGCCTCCACATCCATATTTCCCAAAAAGTGCTTCATTCCATAACTAATTTGTTCGTTAGTGAGAGTTTGAATTAATCTTCTGAAAATTTCCAGTCCTGCTGTTTTGTAACCATATTCATTTATGAATTCTTTATTATATCTCCATAATCCTTTCTCAGTAACATCGCCGGATTGAATTGATTCTGCAACACATTTTCCAACAATAGTTCCTGCAACCAATGCTGGTCCAATACCTCCAGCATCCAATGGCTTTGGCATCCAGGCAGAATCTCCAACTAGAACAAATCCATTTGCAACCATGCAATCATTTTGTCTTCTTACTGAAACTTGGAAATTACCACTTGCATTATTCTTATCTTGAGGATCTTCTGAAAGTTTTGGGTTTTTTATTGCACGATTTCTTTCCACATACTGATTAATCAACATGGACACATTATCGTTTTTTCCTAATCTTTGATTTCTTTTGTCAAGTAGTGTTTTTTCAACACCTAAACCAATGTTTACTTTGTTTTTTCCTTTTGGAAATACCCATCCGTATCCTCCTGGAGCAATATCTTGATCAAGATGAATTATGCAATAATCAGGATCGAATTCAGTTAGATCTTCTTCGCCCTGTTCAAAATACATGATATGTCTTCCTGTTGATTCTACATCTTTACGATCCACTTTTCTTTCCATCTTTGTTGTATTGGAAATCTGGTTTCGAAGCATGGATGTCATTCCAGTTGCATCGATTACAACTTTGGCTGTCTTTTTGTAAGGCGTTTTTGTTTTATAGTCTATTCCTTGAACTCCTATCACTTGATTTCCATCATACAATAATCCTGTAAGATTAATTTCAAAATCAAAATCTACTCCCATAGCTAACGTTCTTTCGTTTTGACGTTGTGGTAGAACTTGTCTATTCAGCATATACCCTGCACCATCAAATGGGATTGATGTTTCTCTATCTGGAGAAAATGCCATTACCCCTTTGACTTTATACTCGATTTCTGGTTCACTCCAATTTACTTTGATTCTGTTTGTCATGAAATCCACAGCTTCTTTACTAACTGCATCTCCACAAATCCAACCTGCAGTACTTTTCATTCCAGGTAAGTTTGATGGGTTTCTATCAATTACTAGAATTTTTAATCCTTGATTAGAATAATGTGAAACTGATTGAGCAGCAATAGTTCCTGCTAATCCTCCTCCAGCTACTATGACGTCATAATCTGCCACAAAAGAACGCCCGTTTATCCGTATTTAAAATAATACCATAGTTACATGTCAGGAAACGTTTGTTGTTCAATTCAAAAATGGGGTCGGTTCGTCGCGGCGTCTTCAAAGCTTTCGCTCAGACTGGAGCGGCTATTATCTCCTCATTCCCAAATTAAATTATCTTATCATTCCTATTTAATCTAGTTGGAATATTTTGCTAAATATTTTGACTGTGTCTTTTTTGTTGTAAATTGGAGTGTGAATTTTCACTTTTATTGCATCTTTTTCCTTAAAGATTAGATTTCCTTTAATGAATTCTTGTTTGTCTAGTCTGATGTGAAATCTAGAATCTACTGTTCTTTCTTCTATCTCTTCAATTAACTCCTTTATCTGATCATTTGATAATGACTCAACTAATTTTTCAACAAACTTTTGAGCCTGATTTTTTTCAATTTTGGCATTTAGTATTGTTATTGGATTTTCAAAATGACCAGTAGTCTGATTAACTGTGAAATCTCCTTCTTTCAACTCAAATATTTCTTCAAAAGACTTTAAGAATTTTGAAATATCTTCTGTAGCATGTATTATTACATCAATTGTAACTTCTAATTTGTCAACCATTATCTGTAAGAATACGTTGTTGTTTAGGCTTCAAGTAATGCTATTTCTTTTTCTGCGGTTCTGATAAGCTTAACTTTCTCAAGACCCACATGTCTTACTCTGATAACTTTCTTAAATGCAGCCATTATGTCTGAATTAATTTTACTGTAACATGTAGCCTGAACAAATTGGTCAACTGTCATTTGAGGTACTGTATTGTTAATTACATCTCTTGCAATCAATCGTAATGCGTGTTTTCTAGACGTGTTAAGTTGTCTATGTGTAAGAGCAAGTACTTTGATTCTAAAGACATATCCATCTTTAGTTTTGATATCTATTATGAAGTTTATTCTAGATGAACCGCGTCTAATTAAACTGCGCAAAAATTCTTTGGAATACTCATATCTCTTAAAAATTGTAGTAGCTTTATCGCCTTCTACTTTGTTAATTTGAAAGTACATTTTGTATTGATGCTGCGATGGATCTCCTTTTAGAATATCGTATAGGGTTACTTCTAGAACTCTGCCTAGTGCATTTTCATCATCGGTAATTGGAACGTATGCAATTGGAACATTGTTAAACGAATCTGGAGCGCTAACTGTTACCCATTTCTTTTCTCGCCATTTGTCCTTTACTCGTCCTTTTCTACGTGCCAATTATTAACGACCTTTGAATCCAAAATATAAGGGTATGCGACTAGATTATGTTTTTGCCCATGTATTTTTGTAAAACTTTTGGAACAACAATATGGCCGTCTTTAGTTTGAAAATTTTCCATTATTGAAACCAAAACACGTGATGTTGCAACTAATGTACTGTTTAATGTGTGCAAGTATTGCGTTTCCTCATTTGTCTTTTCTCTAAATCTGATCTTTAGTCTTCTTGCCTGATAATCTAAACAATTTGAACAGGAAACAATTTCTCTGTACGTGTTTTGTCCTGCCATCCACGCCTCTATGTCATATGTTTTTGCAGAAACTTTTCCCATATCCCCCGATGATAGAAGCATTACTTTGTATGGAATTTCTAAATTTTGGTAGAAATCTTCAGCAACTGATAACATTCTTTCATGTTCTTTCCAAGATTCCTCCGGACGTGCAAAAACAAATTGTTCAATTTTATCAAATTGATGCACTCTAAAAATTCCTTTTTGATCCCTACCGTGTGCGCCTGCCTCTTTTCTAAAACATGGACTTACACCAGCATACCTTAACGGAAGATCTTTCCCTTCTATTATTTCATCAGAGTGCATAGCAGCAATTGCATGTTCTGATGTTCCTATCATGTAGAGATCTTCATTCTCAATTTTGTATATTACTTCTTCAAAGTCATCAGCTATTACTGCCCCTTCCATAGATTTGCGATTGATCATATATGGCGGCTGAGCTAAAGAATAGTTTTTTTCTGCAAGAAAATCCAATGCATAATGAATAAGAGATTGATTTAGTCGTACAAGATCATTTTTTAGATAATAAAATCTTGCACCTGCAACTTTGGCGGCTCTTTCAAGATCAACCAAATCCAAGTTTTCAGAAATATCTATGTGATCATTTATCTTAAAATCAAATTCAGGAATTTTACCCCATTTTTTTATTTCCTTGTTAGCAGTTTCATCTTTTCCAACAGGCACCGACTCATGAATCAAATTTGGAATAGTTAGCGCTAATCTTGAATATTTTTTTTCAATTTCTTCTTGTAATGCTTCTAGTTTTGTAAGTTCTTCTGAAATATTTTTCATTTCAGCTAAAATAGATGATGTATCTTCACCGGATTTCTTTTTTTGGGAAATTGTTGATGCTATTTGGTTTTTCTTTTTTCGCAACTCATCAGTTTTTAATATGAATTCTCTTCTTTTTTGATCCGAATCTGTCAATTCATCAAAATTAAATTCAACTGATCTTGCTTTGAGCATATCTCTGATGATTTGAGGTTTTTCTTTGATTATTTTTGGATCTAACATTATTCAATCACCTTTAATGCAACCTGAACATGTTCTAAAACTTCATCAATAGTACTAATCAATTTTTTCATGTTTTCCTTACTCTCAAAATTAAAAACAAGTTTGTTATCAATATTTTCAACATAAAGACTCAATCCTTCTGGAAAATTTACATTGTCAGGTTCCAGTGCTCTTTTTACAGTCTCGGCCTTTTCTTTTGAAAGATTATTGAGAATTACCTGTACTTGACATGTTAACGACATTTACTTCTAAATAATCTAAAAATCCATCTAATTTGTCTTTAGTTATTTTTGCGCCAGCTGCTGCATTATGACCTCCGCCTACACCATCAAACTTCTCAGCACCTGTTCTCATTAATTCGCTTAAATTAATCTCTGATTTACATCCAAATGATTTTCTTGATGAAAATTTGATGGTATTTTCTTCTCCACCTGTTCTCAAAATTACAATTTTTCCAGCATTTTTTGGTGAACCTGCAATTAATGATGAAATTGTACCTGTCATCATTTCTGGAACAATTCCTTCTCCATTTACCATGACGCATGTCTTACTTTCTGAAACCCGCCATCTCTCGTTTGTTAGAACATTCATGTATTCCCTAATCATTTTTCTATAGTCTGTAAGTATTGTTTCACCTTCTCTTAGGATCTTGTTTCTGTCTCCCATGCACACTGCAATTCCAACTCCTGATCTGCCTATTCTTCCACACGAATTGAGCATTGTTGAAAATTCTCTACCATCTCTCAAAAAGCTCCTTTTGTCCTCTCTTGGAAATGTGTAGGTGTATCCAATTAATTCAGACATTATCTCAGTTGCATTCTTTCCCGAAGTGAATTTTGAAATAGTTTCGATAACTGTTCTCTTTTCTTCATCATTTAGCTCTGCTGGTACTCTCCACCTACCTCCATCCTTTAGTTGAATTCCAGAAGAATTCAAAAGTGAAAGACATGCATCTCTATTCCAAGTTAGACCTTCGATAAATGGTTGTGATGTAAATGCAAGAGCATCTGGAAGTGGTCTTGTCTCTCTTCCAACTAGTAGTAAATCCAGATCAATATCGACTAGTCCCTCTTCCTTTGCAGTATTGGCAATCTCGTAATTTTTTCCAATGAATGATTTTCTTTCACCCTGATCTTGTCTGTCTCCTAAAGCTGAAACAACAGCTATTGCAGACAAGTCAGAATTTTTATCATCTAATACCATTGCTGCAAGATATGCCATTCCTCCTGCACAAATTTCAGTGCCACCATCAATACCATACTTCCAAGCATTGATGACTTTTTGATTATCATGTTCTTTTTCTGATATCTGATGATGATCTAATACAACCCAATTTTCTCCTAATGATTCATCTAAATTATTTGCAAAACCTCCAGCAAGATCTGTAATTACATGAAAATCTCTTGAATCTTTTTTTAGAGAATCAATTACCTTTTTACTAAATTCTTTGGAAGTTCTCACCGTACATCTTGCACCTGCTCTGATGAGGGCTTTTGTGATAATACTGCCTGATGTTAATCCATCACAATCGATATGAGTTGTAACTGAAATTGATTTCTTAGATTTTATACAATCTGAAATCTTATCTTTGAAAAACGAAAGAGACTCATCAAGAGTTTTTGTCATTACTCTAATTGAGCAACTACGGATTTATATTTCCAGTTTTTAGGAATGCGATCTATTCTTTTGTAGTACACTGACAGTCTATGCACTTTGGCCTCAATTAACTCAAGGGATCTAACATTTCTGTTATCTCCTTTGTTTGTCTTTAGGTGTTTTTGAAGACCTACTGCTTTTTTTACAATATTATCTAGATCTTCTGGCATTTCTGCTTGAAGATTATTTTCTTCTAATATCTTTCCAATACTTTTCTTCGTTATTGGTTTAATGAGTGGAATTGAATGTTGATCTCTAAGTTTTAGTCCAATTTGACTTGGTGTTAGTCCATCTTTAGAATATTTCACAACCAATTCTTCTATTTCTTTGGTACTAAGAGTAATCCATGATGGAACCCGAAGTGTAGCTGGTCTAATAGTATGTGATTTTCCATGTCTATGTGTGTGTAATCGTCCCATAACGTGGCTGACTTTAGAACAAAATTAAACGTTACTTATTCCGGATCTCGTACATAACATCTGCATTTTGGGGTTTAGAATAAAAGTTAAATATGTACATTATCATCACAACGAACAGGTAAACCGTATGAATACAAAAATACTTCTAACAGCATCCTTAATCGCTGTATTTACCATTGGTTATTATGCAGACAACGTAGTTGCATTTGCACAATACATGGGTAATGTTGGTTCCCAAGGAGAAACCGGACAATACACATTAGAAGAGGCACTAGAGATTCAAAAAAGAAGAATTGATGCAGCACAAGCTAACCCCGCATCTGGATCAGGTACACCTTATCTTGATGCAAATGGTGTAGTCGGTGCATCTGTAATTGCAGCTGCAGTCTTTGGTGGTATTGCAGGAGCTTTCTTCATTAGAGGAAGATCTGGTAAATACGCCGCAATGGGACGAGGATAAACAAACCTTATTTTTCTCTTATTTTATTTTATAGCCTTTAGTGGATACTGATCTCGTACTTTTTGATAATAAAAGAAATGTATATATCGCACAAATAGAGCCAAAATATACAATGACTCCTATAGTAGGAACTTTCCTAAGCATCCTGTCTTCACTTACAGGTCAGTTAGGACCAAACTATGACCCATTATTCTATGATGTAATGATTTACATCTTCGGAACCATGATGTTCGCGATATTCCTTCTTGGAATTATCTCATTCTGGTTACGTGTACATGGTTGGGCTTACAAAGACAACCGTGAGAGATGGGTAGATGAATTGGACAGACACTTTGAAAGAGAAGGCATCGGTCTAATTCCAGACAACGGTAAATACTGGTAAATTACTTCCTTTCTTCTTTTCATTATTTTTAAAATCGTCAATAAATCTATTTTTGTTAAAGTCTAGATTGTTCTAAAGTTGTCGTCTGAACTATCCGTGGGATTATTTTGCAATCCTTTACTTAGTTTTGAGGAGGTAAGTAATCCTTGTCTTTTGCCTCATCATATGCCTTTGAGGTAAATGTCATCTTGTAGTGATATCCCTCTTGTAATGGTGTTTTGATAAAGTTCTCCGACTCTCTACCGTTAACATATATCTTTGATTTTGTCTCATCCATATCTCTTAGAGGAAATTTGAAAATATACAAAAAGTGTCCTATTTCAAATTGAGGGTCTTCTTTCCATTCTGCATAAACAGTTCCATCATCAGTAAGTGTGTAAATTGCTCTTTGGCATCCTTCCATAAATCCAACGTTGGCTGGAATTTCTGCCTTTTGATTATCAACATATAGTTCAACAGTAAAAGACATCTTCCAATTTTTTTCAATATTGTTTATGCATGCATTATGTGGTTGCTCACCCATGAATGGATTTACTACTAAAATTGTAATCAAAACTGTGATGAATCCCACACCTGCACTTAAACCCAAAAATCGTATGATTTTCTTTCTCTTGTATGGATCTCCCATACCAGGCCACTTCATGTGATAATTTTTTGAGGATTACTTAAAGTTCTTTCTGTTACTTGTCCATTATCTCAATAGTATCAAATTGGTCTTGGTGATCAGCAAGAAAGTAAGTGATCTCATCAGAATCAATTTCAAGCCATTCTGATTCTCCACAGTATGGTAAGTAATCTTCAACAAACAGATCTCTTGGCCCTGTCATTCTTACTAACATCTTGTCTTTTTTTGGCATAATTCCAAATGGTAATTTGAGTACTTTTCCTCTTTTTTGATTTTGTATGTTTACTTTGTATCTGTCATTACGAAATTCAACATCTCCAAAAAAATAACTTTGGAAAATATCTATTTTTATTATTTTAAAACTTAACACAATCTTTCTGGTTTTTTCTTGCAGATAAAACTTGATTAATTATTTTGATGATTCATTACGATTCACGTAATGAATACATAGAAAATGAAAAGGAAAAGTTGGGTAGTTTAGATAACTTGCCAGGGTCGTGTTGCAAACGTGATTACATAACCTACACCAATAATGATTGATTGGTATGCGATGTTGGTATATGGAATTGGTTTGATAATTGGGTCTCCTTCAACGACTACTGTTTGACCTGGACCTAGTCCTGGACCCACTTTTGCTACGTTGAGTTGGGTGTGTACGTGGTATACACCTGCTTCAAGTGCTTTTGCAGATAATGAATATTCAACAACAGCGTTACCTGGAATGTCAAAGACGTTTCCTGGTGGGTCTCTTGCTAACATCTCCCATCTGTTACCTGCGTTAGTGGATTCTGAGAAAATGGAAATCCATCCTCTTAGATCTCTTTCTACAAGACTGACTAAAGTACCTTGAACAGTCAAGGTTTCGCCAGTTTGTAGGGATTGTCTGTTGAAAGTTTCATCTTCAATTCTGATGAAACGACTCTGGAGTTGTGCTTGGACACCATGTGCATCTGCAGTTGGAAGTATGGAATCAACCCAGTTGAAACCAAGTGTACCTAATGCAAGTACGACAGTGAGTCCTAATACGAAAATCTTTTTTTCGACCATAGTCCTAATATCCTGAGTGATAATACACATTGTTATATATTTTACCTTGATAACGAGGATCGATATGCTTTGATTATGCTAATCATCAATGATTAACATTGAAATTGAAAAAAATATAATGAAATTATTTCAAATTAACTTGTTTTTTATATGAGATATTATGTTATTTTTTTGTATATTTTATTAGAAATGTTATAAAATTACTTTATATCAAAACCCTTACTTTATATTCAGAATTAACATGATAGTTCTCATGGCACAGATGCCCGCATTAATCCCAAAAGAAGTTGAGATTCAGAGACTAAAGAAAATCTGGCTCATCGTCATTGCTATGGGATCCACTGCAGCATCAGTCGAAGTAGACAACTTCGTTGATGGTTCTTTACATCAGACATCTATCAGAGATAGTGCATTTACACCAGCACACTGGTGGCTATATTCCCACTTCATAACATTACCACTTGGATGGGCAGCAGCAGCAATCTATGATAGAAAAGTACCAGTACTCAGAGGTCCAAATAACTCAATTAACACTGGATTGAAGATGACCATTCTTGGTTACCTTGCAACCATGTTTACAATTGGAGTCAATGAGATGTGGCACTTCTGGTTTGTAGAGGAAATCTTTGCAGTACCAAATCACTGGATGTTTAACATGGGTGTCGTAGTGGCATTCATGGGAGCACTTGCATACGTAGTCAGAGTATATGCTCGACTCGTAGAACTAGGTGCAGAAACTCCAGGTGAGAATCCGTACGTTGCAGAGATGTACAAGATGGCTTTAGAAGGCAAATTGTACAGCAGAGCAATTCCATAGATAAAGTGCAAAACGCACAATTTTTTCTCTTTTATTTTAAATATCGAAGATCGTACTAGGTCCACCGTTTAAGAAAGACTTAAAAGGATTCTGAATCGTATAAATCCAGAAATGACTCTTCCGAAAGGATTTGGTTCAAGTGGCGCAGGTGGCGCATCTAGCTCTGATGTAGAACGAATGATTGGCAAACGTGTCGAAAATATGACCGGTATGATCACTCTATCTTACATTGCAGCTTGGTTAGCAACTTTTGGTGGTACTGCAGCAGGATATTTCTATTATCCTTGGGCATATCCAACAAACAGTGGTCATTATGCGTTCATTGTTCTGACAATTATTGAAGCGATTGGTTACCTCTTCTGTGTTAAAGTTATGGAAGAAGGCTCTAAGAAAAACAGCAACGGTATAATTGCTGCAGTTATTGGAGCTACCGCAGTAGGTACTGTAATCATATCACTATATGTCGGATTTTAGAAGGAAACTCCTTCAGACATCTTCTTTTTACTTTATTTTACTAAAAAAACAACGATCTCCATCACACTCTAAAATTTTATATACCGACCGTTTTATCTAGTTGATAATGGTCTGGCTAAGACGATGTACTCACTACTTATTCATAGTAGTAGTTGCAGTTAACTCAACACTGTTAACAATTAATGCAGGCGACTACATTTTCTATACTGACTGGGCTTGGACTTCGTTTACGGTATTTTCAATATCGCAAACGTTGATGCTTGCAGTAGGTGCAACATATTACCTGACGTTTACAGGTGTTCCAGGAACAGCAACGTACTACGGCCTAATTATGACAGTATACACATGGGTAGCAAAAGGCGCATGGTTTGCACTAGGTTATCCATATGACTTCATTGTAACACCAATTTGGTTACCATCAGCAATGTTGCTTGATTTGGCCTATTGGGCTACAAAGAGGAACAAGCACTCCTTGATACTGTTTGGCGGTGTACTGGTAGGAATGTCTTTACCATTATTCAACATGGTAAACCTGATAACAGTAGCAGACCCACTAGAAACGGCATTCAAATACCCAAGACCAACATTGCCACCATACATGACACCAATAGAACCTCAAGTAGGTAAATTCTATAACAGTCCAGTAGCGCTGGGTGCAGGTGCGGGTGCAGTTTTGTCAGTTACATTTACAGCATTAGGTTGTAAACTAAACACTTGGACATACAGATGGATGGCCGCTTGGTCAAAGTGGGACTAAAACTCCAACCTTTTCCTTTTCATTTTATTATTTTATGATTAGAGTATTCTAATCATAAAATTTGATTAAAAAATATTGTACATGTTGTGATCTTTTGTTGTCTCTTTTGACAATATGCGATATCGTGATAATCACATGTGAAGCAACAATACGACCAGATTTTAGTTACCCCAAAACCCTTTGTAAAATGGGCTGGAGGAAAAAGACAGTTAATTCCAATAATTAATCAAAATCTTCCAGAGTCTTTTGGTACGTACTATGAGCCATTTCTTGGGGGAGGTGCTTTACTATTTCATATTCTTACAGACAAAAATGGCCAAAAGTGCAGCATCTCTGATTTAAACTCTGATCTTGTATTGGCATATACTACAATTAGAGATAGAATAGATTCCCTGATTGCTTCTCTAAAAAATCATGAAAAAAATTATCAAAAAAATTCCGAGTCATATTATTATTCAATTCGCGAAAGTAACCCAAGAAGCGAAATTGAAAAAACATCTCGATTGATCTTCTTGAATAGGACTTGTTTTAATGGACTATACCGTGTAAACAGTAAAGGAAAATTCAACGTTCCTTTAGGAAAGTACTCTAATCCAAATATAGTAAATGAAGAAAACCTTCGTGCTGTAAGTCATATCTTACAATCAAGTAGAATTTCCATCAAATGCAGAGATTTTGAGGCAGTACTACGAGATGCCAAAAAAGGAGATTTGATATATTTTGATCCACCATACCAACCAACAAGTGCCACTGCAAATTTTACAAGCTATACTAACAAAGACTTCACATATGATGATCTAACAAGACTAGCAGAACTTTGTTTGAAATTAGATTCTCGGGGTTGTAATGTATTGTTATCAAACTCTGACTCAAAAGAAGTGGCAGATATATTTTCAAAGAATCCGTGGAAAATAACCAGAATAGAGGCAAATAGATCAATTAATTCCAACTCTAAAAAAAGAACTGGTCATTTTGAACTTTTAATAAAAAATTATTAAAGCTCCGAACGGGATCTGAACCCGCGACCTTTACCTTACCAAGGTAACGCTCTACCAGGCTGAGCTATCGAAGCACGAATTTTAGCAATTTAAAATCCTTATAATTCTTGATTATGGCTCCAAAGTCTCTAAACTGTTAAATTTCACACAAATTTCTAGACTTTTGGAGGAGTAATCAAGCCTGGCCAAAGTAAGCACCTAGGTGCTTTTGGACATGCAGGACTTAAGATCATAAAAATGGGTGATCCTGTCTCTCAGGAGTTCGTGGGTTCAAATCCCACCTCCTCCACTGCTCTTTATTTTGGATGTTTTATTCCTCTAGAATTCAAAATTTCGTATACGTCAGGAAGTGAAAATACAAATCCAATGTGAACACAATCTTTTTCTTCACACAGCTGACAGAACAATTCTCCTTTTTGTACTGCAACTTCTGCAATTCTGTTTTTGATATTGTCTTTTAAAATAACACGATCATCATCTACGGAAATTTTTTCAATCTTTGGAGCATATCTTGCAAAGGTCTTGTCCTTTTGCATCATCTCTTCTAACATGTAAGTTACATAACCTGAAAAACTATTGACGCCTTTCATTGTAAGGCTTTCTTTATTTTTTTGATATACATCTTGGAATTTATCATAAACAGTTTCTGAAACGGTTATTGATTTGAATCCAGCTTTCGGCAATTTACTTTCCCTTACCGTACAATAAAGTACCTAAGTATATAAGATTTTATTTTGTGGGTTCTGTTCGATTCATGGGACATCTTATTCGTGTTCGAGGTCGGGACATAGAAAGTTTAATCAAATAATACTAAATTAATAATTCATTGTCTTATGAACAAATCACAGTAGGTATAGCACTGTTTGGTGCTATTACTGGTGCTGTAAGTCTTGGAATTGTATTTTATAAAACATGGAAAGAAAAACCTCGTTTATCAATCAATACCAAAAACCCATATTGGTATATCCATACTGATGCAGATCCAAAATTTAACATCATTTCGATATTTACTAGAATTGACAATAAGGGAAATAATGGGACAACAATACACTCCATAACTTTAGATTTTGATAATAATGGTAAACCTCACACCACACCAACAATTCCTGACATAACTCTCGAAATCCCACCTCATAGTAGTATTAAAAAAAATATTGAGTTTAACAACAAGAGACATCAAATTAGAAGGAGAATTAACAAATGTCAAAATGACAATGAATTATACGCATGGGCAAAAACAGATCGATATTCCTAACATTAAACAAAGATCTATGGGATTTTAACTATTTTTAGCATTTTGTATTAATGTTTTCCATTTGTCTTTTCCTTTTACCTCAATTCCACAAGCCTCAGCAAGAGTTTTACCATCTAATGACATGTGGGGTCTGAAATAATTATGATAGATTTGTGAACCGTCAAAGATAACTGAATCGTCTTTTTCACTCCTCTATGGAAATTAGTCTTTATACAATACCTTAACTCTGGAGCAATATGGGTAGGGAGTATCAGTCTGTAGAGATAAGACAGAAACTCATTGATGTACTTGAAGATTCCAAAACAGGAATGTCAGGAGTTGAAATTTCTGAAAAACTTGGTGTAAATAGAACTACCATGACAAAATATCTCAAAGTATTTGCTGCAGAAGGGTTTCTCAGACAAAAAAATATTGGAAATATTACATTATGGTTTTTAGAACCAGGACAAGAAGCATATTCTTTTCCAGCTGATTACTTTAAAGTCGCGCCGCAGTATTTTGAAAATCTAGTAAAAGGACAAGAGACACTAGTTTATTCCCTGATCAAAAATTGTCTTAATTCTGGTGCAACAGTACACAAACTTGTTACTGAAGTAATTATTCCCTCAATTGATTCAATTCAAAGACTATATGATGATGGTAAAATTGGAAATTCTGAGGAAAAATTATTACAAAATATCATATCTAAATCACTTCAAATTTTTAATCAAATCACAATAGATTCAAACCCAAAAAAGAATATCATTGTGATTTCAGCTGATGCTCAAAGTACCTTGTTATCTGAAGCAGCTTCTGCATCTTTACATTCAAGTGGATGGCAAGTTTTCCATCTAGGTGATATGTCATCTGCAATCAATGTCTTATTTGATCTTGATTTGCAAAAATTGATGGGAAAAATTTGGAAACAAAAATCAGACACAATGATTATCCTAGTTTTTTCAAATACTGAAGAAGGGCTCAACTTTTTTGCAGAATCTATAAACTCAATTAAGGAAAAGTTGGGAAAACGAATACGTTTAGCACTATGCGGAAAAGTTGGAAAAAAGACAAAAATCAATTCTGATTTACTATCTGAAAAATTTGAAGATGTTCTTCAATGGTCTGAAACTATCTCTGAAAGTTCAAAGTAATTAAAATGGGCCCGATGTGATTCGAACACATGACCTTTCGATTATCAGTCGAACGCTCCAGCCAAGCTGAGCTACGAGCCCACAGCTAAACCCTCTTGACAGGACTCATTTAAGTTTAATTTTCTTTCCACTTGATTGAGCACCCAATTGATGGGTCAAAATCTTTTTCAATTTTTTCTCCAGACAGTAATTTTTTTATGTTGTTAATCATTGTCTTTTCTGTAGCTATATCATCTGGTTTCATGGCATTGTCAATTCTACCATGAAATACTAGTTGTCTATTGCTATTAAACAAAAAAGGATCTGGTGTACATATTGCACCATATTTTTTTGCAATTTCTTGCGTATCATCCACCAAATAACTAAATTTGAATCCCTTTTCTTTTGCTGTTTTTTTCATATTTTCAAAACTGTCTTCTGGGTAATCTTTAGAGTCATTACTGTTAATTCCTATTATTGCTATTTTGTCACCGAATTTTTCATACAACTCATTGAAAGCTTCTGCTTTTGCCTTGACATATGGACAGTGGTTGCAAATGAAAATAACTAGAATTCCTTGATAACTAGTATAGTCATTTAGTGTATGTTTTTTATCATCAACACCTAAGAGCTGAAAATCTGGCGCAATATCTCCTGTTTTTAATTTAATTTGTGATTCTAGGAGTACCATGTTGTAATATTCTCTAATACAAATAAAATTCTTGCCAAGAAGACAACAATTAAAATCCACAGATTATTTCTTCTTGATGTGGGCTGGTAGTATAGCCTGGTAGTATACCCGCCTTGCACGCGGGGGGTCATGGGTTCAAATCCCGTCCAGTCCACTTACGTTATACTCAGATCAATTCTGAATTTCAGATATCTGGATGGATTTAAATAGGATAAGTTTCGGTTTTAATCTATGACAAGCGCAGCTGATGCATGGCCGGTATGGATTCCACTCATTGTTGGATTGGCACCAGGTTTAGTTTACTGGTTGGCAATAACAGCAATGAAGAAAAGACGATAAAATTTACATTTTTTTAACTTCTTTTTATTATTGATCATATAGTGCTAACTGGGTTAAACGTTGTTACCTTTCTTGTTCACTATATCATATGTTGCATAAAATTAGTCTCTAATCAATAAAATTTGTATGAAGAGAATTATTCTTGGTATGTTTTTGATTTTTATTCTATTTCCAATTTCTTCTGGATTTTCTCAAGAATATTCTGATAACCCACCTACTTTATCTGCAGTTCTTACAAGCGATTCTCCATTTGTTTACAAAGATGATGAAGGATACACTGTGGTTGTAGGTGCAGTTGAAAATACCAGTAATCTTACTTCAATTGCAGATGTACGTATACATGTAAATTTTTATGATGATGTTAATTCTGAACCTCTAGAAATTATTGAAGGTGGAACTATCTTGGAAGTTATTCCTCCTCTTGGAAAATCTCCTTATCTGATCAGATCAAGTTCTTCAAATCCTGACATAACTCAAGTGTCTGTTTCTCTTGAAGGATTCAATTCTTCTCCTTCAAAATCAAAGCAACTATCTGTAGAACTAAATGATATTGTCTTAGATGACACTCTTCACTTTTCAGGAGTCTTAAAAAATGGTGCTGCTCCAATAAATAATACTAATGTCTATCTTGCTTTCTACGATAATTTTGATCCTCCTAGAATAGTAGGAGTATCTACCATACCAATTGGTGCTGTTAAATCAAATGAAATAAAAAATTTTCCTTTCAATGAAAAAATTCAAACAAGTTACGTGGGATTTCCGGTGGGATTTCTTTTATTTTCCGAATCCGATGTGTTTTATTCTGATTTTGTTGATGTAAAAATTCCTGAATCAGAAATAACGACAAGACTAGTTACCATATCTGATGTGTCTGTACTTGATTCTCAAGGAAAACCACTTTCAGAAATTAACGTAGGTTCAACAGTAAAAATCCAGAGCAAAGCTTGGATTCAATTTTCAGCAGATCAAACATCTAATGAAACACCATATAGTTACTATGTTCAAATTAAACAATCTGGTGAAATCCCATTTGTAGAATTTATAGGAAAATATGATGGACGTTATATTGGAGCTGGTAGTCAATCTCAATCCGTAGACTGGATTCCTGAAAACGATGGTTTATTTTTTATTGAAACGTTTGTTTGGGATAGAAATAATATCCCAATAGCTAATCCAGGGCCTGTAGTGCTAGTAGTTGTAAAATAGTAGATTTATCTTCATATCTTTCTATCTGATAGTATGTCTGAATTTGTTCTTGTTGCAATGGGAGGAACTTTTGATATTATTCACAAAGGTCATCTTACATTACTTTCAAAAGCATTTTCACTTTCATCAAAAGTAATCATTGGACTAACAAGTGATGAATTAGCAGAAAAAAGAGGAAAAAAAACTCTGAATAACTATAACAAAAGATTTGCAACATTAATGAATACAATTAAAACAAATTTCCCAAACCGCGCCTTTCAAATTAGTAAGCTAGACAATGATTTTGGTCCTGCTGTTTTAGAAGAAAATGTGCAGGCTCTGATTGTAAGTGATGAGACTGGTAATCAGGGAGAAATTTTAAATCAACTTCGTGCAGAAAAAAATCTATCTCCAGTTAAAATAGTGATAGTTCCAATGACTCTAGCACAAGACGGTAATAGAATTTCTACTACTAGAATAAAAAATTTAGAAATAGACGTAGAAGGTAACTTATCATCAATTGACTAGAAGATTGTCTATGTTTGAGTAATCGTAATAAAACAATATTTTTGGATTGAGCCTTATGGCAATCATAAACAATATGATGAAAAAACTCGATACTGATGTTTCAAACCTAAAAGAGGGTTTACACCCTGAAAATCTTTCCTATTGGTATGATAAAATTATCAAAGAAACAATTGACATGGCTCCACCATGGCTGCAAGACAAGATCAAAGTTAAACAAGATCCTATTCTTACTATGAAATTCAATCTTGATATCTCAAAACGAGCTGTTCGTTACTTTATGATGGTAGTTGATAATAATTTAGACGATATGCCATATTCTACAAAACTCTATTTTCTTAAAGTTCAGGAAATAATGGGAACTGAAATGGATAAATCCCTAGTTTAATTTACAAATTTTTAATTTAGGCACAAATTCAAGCTCTAACTATCTATAATCAATAGTGTTGAATCTGTATAAGAAAAATGGATCTATACAAAGCAAAATACTCTGACAAAAAATTTGACAGATATTCAAAATCTAAGCAAACTTCAAGTAGAAATTTTAGAGATGATGAGCCTTTACGATCTTACAGAAATTCCCGAGATGAAAGAAAACCAGAAATGCATACTGTAACATGTGGCGATTGTGGAGATGAATGCCAAATACCATTTGAACCAAAATTTAACAGACCTGTCTATTGCAGCGATTGTTTTCAAAAACATAAACCACAAGAATCTGGTGACAGATACTCCAGAGATGATAGAGGTCCAAGATCTCGCCAAGATGATTTTAGAACAAGTAAATCTAAAAGTGAAAAATTCCTAAAAAAGACAGAGAGTTTCTATTCTAATGGTTCTGAAAAGTTCTATTCTTCGCTAAAAGAAAAATTATTTGAAATTCTAGGAGGTAAAATATGTTCTAGCTGTGGATTTAAAGACGAAAGAGCTTTAGGCTTTAATCATATTAATGATGAAGACGCATTTGACAGTATACGTAGAGGAGGGTTTGCATCTTCATGGGGTAAGTATATCTCTGAACCGGAACTAGCCAAGAAAGATTTGAGAGTCCTTTGTTTAAATTGTAATGAGATTAGACAACCACAAGCCAAAACTGAACCCAAAAAACCAAAAACTCTGAATAAAAAAAGCAGATACTTTCCTAGATGATCTACTCAAAATCATTTTTGAGAATTTATTAACACTTTAATTATAATAATTCCGTTTTAAAACTATGGATAATGACTCTAAAGCATTAGGGATTAGTCTTATTGTAATGGTTGGAATTGCTGCAATTTATACAATATTTTTAGGTTAATTTCATCCCTTTACAATTTCTACATCTTGTCCAAAAATTACAGTGGACACTATTTTATGTTCTTTATCTATTACTGACTGAATAAAATCTGCAAACACCTCTACCTGCATTTCGTCCTTTAGAATAATACTGTGAGCTGATTTGTCTTTTAATGCAACAACTAATTCATTACCAACTATGTTTAAAATTGCTGTAATGAAAGTCTCATTTGCATCTTTGATAAAAAGCAAACTAGATAGCTTCTGAGCCTCATATTTATCATCACAACTAACTCTGACTTTCATTTATTCTCAAAAAGAAATTGATCTATCTGATCTTTTGCTTTTTCTCTTTTTGCCTGATGACCTGCAAGAAATTCATTTATTTTTTCAATTAAAATTGCTTTTAATTCACCAGTCAACATCTTTCCTGATTTATAATCATCATGAATTGATTTTAATTTATTGTCATCTGGCTCAAAAAATATTCTGAGATATTGATAAGACACATCGATATCTGGATTTCCACCAAGTTTTCTATGTTGTTCAATATCTGTTTGACCTCCAGAAAATGCATGCTTGTTGATTTTTTTCTTAACTGTATTTGGAGAATCAGTTGTGTAAATAGTTCCATTATCATCTGAAGCTGACATTTTTCCTCCAGGTCCAGATAATCCTGGAATCATAATGTTATGAATTAAAGCTGGTTTTGGTTTTCCAATTTTTGGAGCGACATCTCTAGTTAATCGAAAATGAGGATCTTGATCAACTCCTAAAGGAATCAAAACTGGTTTATCTTCAATAAAGCACGGTGCAGATTGTAATGATGTATAAAATATCATACCGATATTAGTTTCATTTGTAAATCCAAACACTGCTTTTGTATTTGAAAAGTTAATTTTTTTTGCTACTTGTGCCGCAATTGGATATAGAGTTTGAATATTTTTTGTATTGATAATTATCTTTGTGTTATTTGGTTTAAACCCCAACGCAATAAAATCAAGTGCATTTTCATATGCAAATTTACTTGTATCTTCTAAAGTAAGATTTTGTTTTGAATAAAATTTTTCATCGTCTGTAAGTTGAAAGTACATATTTACGCCAAATTTGTCTTGAAGCCATTTTGAAAATACCCATGGAACTAAATGACCAATATGTGTATGACCTGATGGTCCTCTACCCGTATACAGGAAAAATTTTTTACCTTTTTCATAATCATCTAAAATTCTATTCAATTCTCTGTGGGAAAAGAAAATTCCTCTTCTTAACATAAAATGGTCTTCGCCTGTGATTTTTCTGATCCTCTTTAGGATTTCTGATGAAATTTTTTCGGTTCCAAATTTTTTGATTAATTTATCATAATCTATATCCCCTTCAACATGCCAAGGAGTCACAATAAAGTCGTCAGCTGACATTCATTTTGACTTAGGTTAAGGTTTAAAAAGTCTTTTTCAGTCTTTCTGCTGATGTCACAAGTCTTTCATGAAATTGAAAAAAAAATCATAACCTCATTACAAAACAATCCAAAGCAAACTCCTGAAAACCTTGAAAAATCTACTAATCTATCACCTGATCAAATTCGAAGAGGAATAGAGTGGCTTAAACTAAAAGAATTAGCTATTGTAAATGAATCTCAAACCATTAACATATCTCTTGGCAAAAATGGATTGGAATCGTTTCACAAAGGATTGCCTGAAAGGAGATTACTTGATTTATTAAAAAATGAATCAAAAAAATTACAAGATCTACAAAAGGAACTTGGTTCTATTTTTGGTCCTGCTATGGGTTTGGCAAGAAAAAATAACTGGGTCGATACATCTGAAGATAAAATTTTTCTAAAAAATTATCCTTCTGAACTTCCAGGAGAAAATACCCTAAAACAAATTGGAGAAAATCAAATATCTAAAAATGAAATTGACATAGATGATTTATCTAGTATTTTGAAAAGACCTGATTTTATAGTCGAGAATATAATTAAGACAAAAGAAGTATCATTAACAGAAAATGCCAAATCACTTGAAATAACTACAGATTCATCAAGCGCAATTAATGTTGAATCCAAAGTACCTGATGTATTTGTTGCCAGAACTCATCCTCTTAAAGATACAATTGATGAAATCCGTGAAATCTTTGTTACATTAGGTTTTACAGAAATTATTGGCAGTATGGCTCAACCTAGCTTTTGGAATTTTGATGCATTATTTACTCCACAAGATCATCCTGCAAGAGAATTACAAGACACGTTTTATCTAGATGGATTATCTGCAAAAAAAATTGGAACTCCAGAGCAAATTAGAAAAATTTCTGAATCTCACAAAAAAAATTGGCGATATTATTGGGATATTAACGAGGCAAGAAAAATGGTTCTTCGAACACATACAACATGTGTGACTATCAAACATCTTGCTGAAAATAAACTTGATGAGGCTAGAGTGTTCTCACTTGGACGTGTATTTAGAAATGAAAAAGTAAGTTACAAACATCTTGTGGAATTTAATCAGATTGAAGGTGTTGTAGTTGGAAAAAATGCAACTCTGCGTGATTTAATGGGAATACAACGAGAATTTTATAGAAGAATTGGTATTACAAAAATAAAATTTTGGCCAACATTTTTCCCTTATACAGAACCATCTCTTCAAACAATGGTGTATAATGATAGATTAGAAAAATGGGTAGAGCTATTTGGCATGGGAATTTTTAGACCAGAAGTAACAAAACCACTTGGAATAACTAAACCTGTTTTAGCTTGGGGTGGAGGTATTGAAAGAATTGCAATGCTAAAGTATGGATTAGATGATGTTAGAGAATTTTACAACAATAATTTGAGCTGGTTGAGGAGTGCAACAAAATGCCAGTAGTTGAATTATCTTATTCTAGACTTCAAAAATTACTTGGAAAAGTTTCAAAAAAACAAATTTCTGACTCTCTTCCTTTTCTTGGGTTGGATATTGAATCTGAAGACAAAGATCTAGTTAGAGTGGAGTATAGTCCCAATAGACCTGATTACTCTACTGATCTAGGAATTGCACTTGGTTTACAAGGTTTGTTTGGAATTAAAACTGGAGCCATAAAATTAAACATCAAAAAATCAAATGATTATGTAATTCATGTAGAACCATCTGTAAGTAAAGTCAGACCGTTTGTAACTGGAATTATTGCAAAAAATGGCAGAATTGATGATACTATGATCAAACAACTGATGGTAATGCAAGAAGACCTTCATTTTGGAATTGGAAGAAAGAGAAAAAAATCTTCTATTGGAATTCATGATTTAGATAAAATCTCTTTCCCATTGAGATACACCACTACTAAAAGAGATCACAGATTTATTCCATTAAACTCTGATAAGGAACTCACAATATCTGAGATTCTTGATAATACTGATGTGGGCCAAGATTATGGAGCAATTCTTGGAAATTCCCCTCAAGTTCCGCTCATTTTAGATTCAAAAAAACAAACTGTATCTTTTCCACCAATAATTAATGCAGCAGTAACGACTGTTACAACAAAAACAAAGAACCTCTTTGTTGAAGTTACTGGAATTAACAAAGATGATGCAGAAGACATGCTTTCTGTTGTTGCAACCATACTTCAAACTGCTGGGTTTACTTTAACGTCCACAAAAATTTCTGGCGCTAAAAATACTTCACCAAAATTAGCACCAAAGAAAATACTGATTAATTCAGTTCTAATCAATCAAATGCTTGGATTGAATCTTACTAATTCTCAGATTATTTCTTCTCTTAAAAAGTCAAGATTGGATGCTGCTTTAAAAGGAAAAAATATTGTTTGCAGTATTCCTCCATACCGCTTTGATATATTTGGTCCAATGGATTTAGTTGAAGAAGTTACCCTAGGTTATGGAATACAAAATTTAGAGCCTATTTTATCTCCGTCTCAAACTTTAGGGCAAATAAATCCAATGTCGATAACACTAAAATCACTTGATCTGATAATGATTGGACTTGGATATACTGAAGCACTCAATTCAAGTTTGACAAGTAAAAGAGTTCTCTATGAGATGACAAACAGAGAACCAATGAATATGATCTCAGTGTTGGACTCAAAAAGTCAAGAACATACAATTTTACGAGATTCTATTCTTCCAGGATTGTTGGAAAATCTCTCCAGAAATATTCACACATCTTATCCTCAGAAATTATTTGAGACAGGTACTGTTTTTTCTCAAGGAAATCCAGTTAATGAAACAACTAGTTTTGCAGGAATCAGTGCACATCAGGATGCAACTTTTACTGAAATTAAATCCCTTTTACAGTCTGCGTTAAAAACTGGATTTGATCTAGATATTGAAACAAAAACCTTTTCACATCCAATTTTTGAGGAAGGAAGAACAGCTTCAATTTCAGTACATGGTAAGACAATTGGAATTATGGGAGAAATTAATTCAAAAACAATTGAAAACTACAAGATACGCGTTCCTGTAGTGGGATTTGAGATTTCTCTTTCCGGATTAATATTTGACTCTTGATAATTTTGTATTGAAATCTCTTCTATATTTGCCAGTTCTCTTTTTTAATTATGCTCATGGTGCAAATTCCTTTAGAATTTGTGCTTAGTGACTTTGATTCTTTAGATATTATAGATCAATGGTTTTTAGCATAGCTAAATCTATACTTAAACGCCCAAGAGCAGGCACACAGACGGATTAGGATGATGTCGATCGTATTGATACCAATGATTTCTAATTCACCCAGGTGTGCTACAAGATGGGCAACCCCGGTTAGAAAACCCAAGGAGGTTTAGGCTAAAATTACCAATGATCTTGCGCGAGTCAGAACCGGGGAACATTTACAAATTTTTCAAAAACATAAAACATCCCACAATGATATGAACCATGAAAATGGTGAACTATTGGTTAGCCAAACAAGAACCAGGCGGACCTAGAGGATACAATTTTGAAACTCTAAAAAAAGATAAAAAAACAGTGTGGGATGGAGTCCATAATAATCTAGCACTAAAACATATGCGAGAAATGAAAGATGGCGATCTTGTTTTATTTTATCACACTGGTGATGAGAGACAAGCAGTTGGTATTATGGAAATAGTTTCAGAATCATATCCTAATCCAAAAGAAGACAATAAACGATTCATTGTAGTTGATGTCAAATATAAAAAATCATTAAAACGACCAGTAACTTTAGATGAGATAAAAAAACAGAAAATATTTCAAAATTGGGAACTTGTTCGTATTTCTAGATTATCTGTAATGCCTGTTCCAAAGCATATTTGGGATACTATTATTGATATTTCTCAAAACTAAATTCGGCATAATCGGTTTATTGATATAGTCGATTCATTTAATGAATACATGGCAACAGCTTATGTTTTAATAAACTGTGAACTAGGTTCCGAAGAAGCTATCATACAGCAACTCAAGGGTCTAGATGGTGTGAAGGAAGTTCATGGTACTTTCGGAGCATATGATATCTTGGCCAAGATTGAGTCTGATACTGTTGAAAAACTTAGAGAAACAATTACTTGGAAAATCAGAAAAATTGAGAAGATTCGATCTACACTAACCCTCATGGGTATAGAAGGCCAATCATAAACACTCTTTTTTCTTATCATGATTTTACATTTTATTTTTGTTGTAAAAGAAGAGGATCGTGAAAAACGTAAACTAGAATTTGAATATGTAAAACAAATGGCAAATTTTTACAAAGTTTGGATCAAAGAAAAATTTGGTAGAGACTTTGAAATTCAATGTGATGAATTAATTACAAAACCAAGAAGTCTATTTCAAAAATTAGATACACATACACTCCTTAAAGATCACGGGCAAAGAGGAACCCAAATTTACCATTTCTATCTTTGTCATTTTAAACCGCTTTGGACTGACTGCACATGTGAAGGATATCATGCTGAAAACTTTGGTATGGTTTGGTGGCAACCTCCAAAAGATCCTTCTGACACATTGTTTCTTGCAGAAAAAAACTGTACTACTGTTTCTCATGTATTGACACATGAGCTTTTACGAGTATCAGGACACAAAAAATTCATAGAAGATGTTCATGAGATTTGGACCAAACATTTCTACGATCAATTACATTTTGAACAATATGGAGCAAACTTTGAAAAAACAGAAGGAAAACCAATGTTTCTTACAATCAACACATCTAATTTAAAAACAAAATAAATTTTCTGTAGATTGAATTTAACACTTTGTTACTGAATAAATATTATTTTCAAAATTTGCAGTCTTAAAATCAAGCTTATTTTCAGTATCATGTGTTCTGGATTTGCTCAAGTTTTCAAGCTCAACTAAAGCATCACCTCTAAATCCCACTGAAGAACCATAAATTGCATCACTTAACATAGTTCCATGATCTCCTTTCTTAATGTCATCAACCATTTCATAGAATCGTATGGTTTCTTTTTTGTTCACAGGGTTTCCAGTTGCTTTGTTATGCGCAACTGCAATGTACATTCCATTATTTTTAACCGCAACAGGAATTTTATGATTTGTTCCACTAGCTCCTGGGATTGATTCATTTACTAAAACCTCACATTTATGATACATGCTAGAAACATATGCATAGAATCTATACTGTGCATATTTCCCTGCACTATCTTCTTCACATCCGACAAATACTTTATGTAAAAGTTCTAATGCCTCATCATTCATACTTTGTAATCTATCATCTATTCGTCCTCTTTCTAGAAGTTCTGATTTACATTCTTTTGAAATTAATACTAAAATGAAATCTGGTAAATTATAATTTTTTAGAGCAGCAACATATGCGCCTGCTTGTGACATTCCAAACTTTGGAAAACCCTTATTGACCATCTGAACACCTCAATTTAGAATACTTGTAACTCCCCAACAATCAATTATAAAGCTGCTTTTGGTTTATAATTGTTCAGAAATTAACACGCCTATCATAATGTTTATTACAATTTTTAAATTGCAAATATTAAATTCCGGTTAAATTAACCGAATGACGTGGAAATAGGTACTACACCAGAATTAGTAACCAATGTTTACAAAAAATTACGAGAAAATATTCAAAAATACCGAAAAGTAATTGGAAGACCATTAACACTCACTGAAAAAATACTTGCTGGACATTTTGATCAAGTCGGTGACAACAATCTTGATGGCGGTAAAAACTATGTCTTTCTTATCCCTGATAGAGTAGCATTACAGGACGTAACTGGGCAGATGGTGATGTTGCAATTTATGCAAGCGAAACTTAAACAAACAGCTTTACCAACAACTGTTCACTGTGATCATCTGATACGAGCACAAGTAGAAGGTGATACTGACATGAAAGTTGCCCTTGATGAGAATAGTGAGGTTTTCAAGTTTTTGCAATCTGCTGCTGGTAAATATGGATGTGGTTTTTGGAAACCTGGTGCAGGAATTATCCATCAAGTTGTTCTTGAAAATTATGCATTTCCAGGTGGATTAATGATTGGCACTGATTCTCATACTCCCAATGCAGGTGGTTTGGGAATGATTGCAGTTGGAGTAGGTGGATTAGACGCAGCAGAAACGATGGCTGGAATGCCATGGGAATTACTTTATCCTAAAAGAATTGGTGTAAAATTAATCGGGGAACTAAACGGATGGACTGCACCAAAAGACATCATACTCAAAGTAGCTGAAGAACTGACAGTTTCAGGAGGAACAAATTCTGTTATTGAATATTTTGGACCTGGAACAAATACTATTAGTTGTACTGGAAAAGCTACTATCACTAACATGGGTGCAGAAGTAGGTGCAACATGTTCTATATTTCCATATGATCAAAGAATGGAAACTTATCTAAAATCTACAAACAGAGAAAAAATTGCTGAACTTGCAAATCATAACAAAGAATTGCTTGTGGCAGATCCTGAAATAGAATCTAATCCAGAAAAATTCTTTGATAAAATTATTGAAATTAATCTTTCAACATTAGAACCTCATATTGTTGGTCCTCATACACCTGATCTTGCAAGACCAATTTCTGATTTAGCTGATGATGTAAAATCTAATCAATACATTGATTCAATATCTGTTGCACTGATTGGAAGTTGTACAAATTCATCTTATGAAGATATGTCAAGAGCAGCAAGTTTAGCTGAACAAGCAAAATTAAAAGGCATTAAATCAAAAATTCCTTTACTAATTACACCTGGTTCAGAACAGATCAGAAGTACTATTGAAAGAGATGGACAAATGCATTCACTAAAAGAGATTGGAGCTACGGTATTGGCAAATGCATGTGGTCCATGTATTGGTCAGTGGAAAAGACCTGAATTAGAAAATGACGAAAAAAATACAATTGTAACTAGTTTTAATCGAAATTTTCCAGGTCGTAATGATGGTCACAGAAACACTCTAAATTTTATTGGTAGTCCTGAAATGATCATTGCACTTGCTTTGGGAGGTAGACTTTCATTTAATCCTCTAAAAGATGAGTTGACTGCATCAGATGGAACAAAATTCAAACTTGAACCGCCAAAACCTGCACCTGAAGTCCCAAAAAATGGATTTATGATACCTAAAGGAATTTTTGTTTCTCCCCCTGAAAATTCAAGCAATATTGAAGTGATAATTGATCCTAATAGTAAAAGACTACAACGTTTAGAGCCATTTTCTATGTGGGATGGAAAAGACTTTGAAGATATTCCAATAATGGTTAAAGCAAAAGGAAAATGCACTACAGATCATATCTCTCCTGCAGGTGCTTGGTTATCTCTTAGGGGCCATATTGATAACCTAAGTGATAATGTGCTCTTGGGTGCTGTTAATGCATTTAATGATGAAATTGGTAAAGGAAAGAATCTCTTAAACGGTCAACTTGAATCTTTTTCAAAAATTGCAAGACAGTACAAAGAAAAGGGAATGAGATGGGTAATCATAGGTGATAATAATTATGGCGAAGGAAGCAGCAGAGAACATGCTGCAATGACTCCCAGATATTTGGGATGTGCAGCTGTTATTACAAAAAGTCTTGCCAGAATACATGAAACAAACTTGAAAAAACAAGGAATCCTAGCATTGACTTTTAGTAATCCTGATGATTATAATAAGCTCCAAGAAGATGATAGAATTAGTCTTATTGGTTTGAATAATCTAGAACCGCAAAAACCAGTTAGATGTATCATTAAACACAAAGATGGAACAAAGAATGAAATTTCTCTTAATCATTCTTATAATAAATCCCAAATAGAGTGGTTCAAAGCTGGTTCTGCACTAAATGTTTTGAGAAATAAATAATATTCTAACGTGGGGCCGACCGGAATCGAACCGGCGACCTACGGGTCACTACAGCTCCAAACTTACATCATCCGTGAGTCAGTTTAGCTTAGTTTACCTTTGGAGCCCTTAGCGGTGATCTATCGTATACACTGTCGCCCTACCAGGCTAGGCTACGACCCCACGAACAAGAATGAATCGGACTAGAATTTTAAGTTATTTTAACCAAGATTTATTTGCAATTAATCTTGTTCTACAACCGTTAAGGTAAATCATGGTAAAACCAATTATTTTAGTAATAGCAGCAATTCCTGCTATTGTTGCAATTTTAATTGCTATTCCGTTAATCACAAAATCAGATATCCCATATTCTGCAGCTAATCCAAATGATGTAGTTGAAATTGAATACACAAAACATCAATTAAAAAAAATATCTTTTGGTGTAACAGAACGAATTGGAGCACAAAAAACTGAAATTCTATTAATACACAATAATGGAGAAATAAAATATACTGTGACTGAAGATGGTTATCCAAAACCAGATGTTAAATCAAATCTGGATGATCAAACACTTCGTAAGTTAAAAGCCCTGATTAAAGAAACTGGATTTATCTCAATTCCTTCTGAATCATTTCCTATACGTGATAATGTAACTGATTTTCAAAAATCAAATATCAAAATTACTCTAAATGGAAGAGTTAATCAAATTAACTGGCCAGAACAAAATGCAACTGATAAATTCATACCTCCAATAATTTCTATGGTAGAATCTCAACTTGATAAAATCGTAGAACAAATTAGTGAATAGATACAAATAGGCTCTGATAAAACTCTAATTATGCTTCCACTTTCGGGCGAAAGAACTGATGCAAAAGGAATAATTAAAGACAAATCTGATTCTGGTGATATTTTACGTGGAACATCTACTTTGAAACGTGGTTTTGCTCATATGCTAAAAAATGGTGTAGTGATGGATGTTACTACAGTAGAACAAGCTCAAATTGCAGAAGAAGCAGGAGCTGTATCTGTTATGGTTTTAGATAAACTACCATCTGATGTAAGAAAAGCAGGCGGAGTTGCACGAACTGCAAGTATTAGAATTATTGAAGATATTATGGATTCAGTAACAATTCCAGTAATGGCAAAATGTAGAATTGGCCATGTATATGAAGCAAAAGTTCTTGAAGAAACTAATGTGGATATGATAGACGAATCAGAAGTTTTGACACCAGCTGATGAAAACCATCACATTTGGAAGTGGGATTTTACAACTCCTTTTGTTAATGGAGCAAGATCATTATCTGAAGCATTACGAAGAATTGAAGAAGGAGCTGCAATGATCAGAACTAAGGGAGAACCTGGTACAGGAAATGTTGCAGAGGCAGTTACTCATATCAAAAAAGTAAATGATGAATTAAGATCAATAAAGGCAATTTATGATTCTGGTGATAATCAAGATCTAGTTAGAATGGCAAGAGAATTCAAAGTATCTTATGATCTAGTTGAAGAAACTGCAAAACTTGGAAGATTGCCTGTTGTTAATTTTGCAGCTGGAGGAATTGCAACCCCTGCTGATGCTGCATATTTGATGTCTCTTGGATGTGATGGAATATTTGTAGGATCTGGAATCTTTAATGCAAACGATGCCAAAGAAAGAGCAAGAGCTATTGTATTGGCAACTACTTTCTGGAATGAATCAGAAAAAGTAAAAGAGGCACAAAAAATGATTGATGAAAGACAATCGATGTTGGGATTAGATGTTAAGACTTTAGAATTAAGAATGCAAGAGCGTGGAAGTTCAGCATGAGCATTACTATTGGGGTTTTAGCCATTCAGGGTGATGTACATGAAAATATCACATCTACTAAAACTGCCTTAAAAGAATTAGGCGTAGAAGGAACAGTTGTAGGTGTTAAAACTGCTGAAGATATTTCCAAACTTGATGGCCTAATTATTCCCGGCGGTGAAAGCACAACAATTGGTCAACTTTCTCTTGTAAACAGTTCTCTTAAGATAATAAAAGAAAAAATTGAACGGGGAATACCTGTCTTAGGAATATGTGCTGGTATGATTATGCTCTCAAAGACAGCCAATGATCGTGTTGTTGGAAAAACAGACCAACCTCTTTTAGATTTACTTGACATTAAACTAGAAAGAAATTCTTTTGGAAGACAAAAAGAATCATTTGAAGCAGATATTTCTATGAATTCTATTAATATTCCAAAATTCAATGGTGTTTTTATTAGAGCCCCATCTGTTTCTGATGTTGGTTCTGGAGTAGAAGTTTTAGCAAAATTTAATGAAAAAATAGTTGCTGTAAAAAAAGGCAATATTATAGGTGTTGCATTTCATCCCGAATTAACAGAAGATGTTTCTTTACACAAATATTTTGTAAATTTGGTTAAGAAATTAAAAAATTAGCAACTATGAATACAAATTATCCGCAATTCTTTTTAACTCCACTTTGGACGATTTTTTAAAATGAAAACAAATTTTGTCACAGTTAGCATCTTAATGACTATTTTGATTGGCGGTACACTTGGATTATTTCTTATTGATGATGCTTTTGCTCAAAATCTCTATGTGAGTAGTGATGATTCTGAGGCTTATAAAAAACAAAAGGAACTAGAACAGAAAAAAGCTGAACAAGAAGCAAAATCAGAAGAAAAACAAAAAGAACTAGAACAGAAAAAAGCTGAACTTGAGACTAATAGGCAAAACCTTGAAGCAAAACAATTAAAAAAATTAAAAGAATATGAAGAAAAGTTAAAAGAAATTAAAGAACAATCTCAAAAGAAAATTGAAAAAAATATAACTGATGAACAAGAAAATTTTTCTCAAAAATCTAAATCACTTGAAGAAAAATTAATTAAAAAATCTGAAGAAATTCAAAAAAAACTCATGACAAAATCTGATAAATTAGATTCAAGAACCAAAAATATTCTTGATAAAATCAATAATGGAACATACATGGGAGAAAAAACTACCACATTTACTTATGATGAAACATATGAACTAGTTTTTGATTTCGTAAATGCTTCTATGATAAATGATAAATCACAAACATCTACCATGACTGGAAAAATGAATTTTACTACATATGATAAAAATAAATCTAATCTCAAATTAGAATTGGATGAATGTCAAATTACTGTTGATGAAATTACCTATAACTGTGGATTTGGGAAAGCCAGAACTGTATCTTCGGGAGAATCTGGTGCCAAAGATTCTCTTGTCATTGTAGCATTTTTAGAAAATGATGTGTTAGAAGAAGTTCATACTGCACTAAAGATTTTTCTAAATGCTGATATCCCTATTGACAAAATTGAACAATCACAAGTTTCAATTCTTGGTCCACAAAGCAAAATTTCTGATCTGTGGTTTCTTAATGGAACTGCAACTCTAAGTAAAATAGTTTCAACTTCAGAAAAAACTACAGGAACTAACTCTACTATGCTTGACGATGAAATTTCATCTGGGGATTAAACGATGAAAAATGACCCATTTCTTTTACTGGCAAGTTTCACATTTTCCATCATCTTAATTTCTTCATCTATTCAATATTCACTTGCAGATACTGGTGTTGTTTCTATGGATTCACATGATGTCAAATATGACATTAATAATGCTAAAATTGAATCTATTTTTCTAGACCCTGATTTTTTTGAATTAATTATTACTATGACTGCTCAAGATGATGGAACTATAGAAATTACAATTCCCAGAGATCTTTTGGATGCAAAATTTGAATTATCTGATGACATGTTTTTCGTTTTAGTAGATGGATTTGAAACTGATTATGTTGAATCTGAATCTAATTCAAACTCTAGAACTTTGATAATTCCATTTTTTAGTGGGGATTCTGTAATTGAAATTATTGGAACACATGCACTAAATCCATTCATCTCAAATCCTGAAATAAAAATTCCGGACTGGATAAAAAATAATGCTGGATGGTGGTCCACTGATCTTATAGAAGACACCGAATTTGTATCTGGAATTCAATATTTGATCAAAGAGGGAATAATGACTATTCCTCAAACTCAATCAGGACAGTCTACAAATCAAGATATTCCGTCTTGGATAAAAAATAATGCTGGGTGGTGGGCAGATGGGTTAATTGAAGACACCGAATTTGTATCTGGAATTCAATATCTCATTACAAATGGGATTATCCGTGTGTGATTTGGGCTCAATTATCAGCTAAATTATGCATAGATTTCAAGTCTTTTTTGAAAGATTCTAGACTTTCTGGAATTGTTATTGTGATTGAATCCTTTAATGAAAGATTTTTTATCTTTTTTTCATTCCATACTTTGGAATTAAATTCTATTATTTCTTTTGTAATTTTATTTTGATTGTATTTTGATTCTGTTTCTACTTGATGTTGTTTATGAATACTCTCTGTTGAATACAGAGTTTTCCAAAGGTATTCAGTGATAAATGGTGTAATCGGTGCTAATAATTTTAAAATGGTTGATAATGTTTTATGTAATGTGTATATTGCACCATCTCTTTCTTCATCTGAAAAACCAATTCCATATGCTCTTGCTTTAACCATTTCAATATAATGTGCAGCAAAAAGATTCCAAGTAAACTCTCTAATTGCAATTGCAGGAATAAAGAAATTATATTCATCATATCCTTTTTTACATTCTTTGATTAAATCATCTAATTCAGATAATATCCATTTGTCCGTGGTTGTTGGATTTCCTGATTCAATTACAGGAAAACTAGATAAAAATCTAGAAACATTCCATAGTTTACTGAGAAATTTTTTAGTTGATTCAATTTTTTGTTCATTACATCTAAAATCATATCCATGATTAATCTCACTTGCGCTCCAAAATCTAAAAGTATCTGCACCAAATTGTTCAATTACTGGTAAAGGATCAATTGCATTTCCTTTACTCTTACTCATCTTCATTCCTTTTTCATCAAGACCATATCCCATAATCCATGCTTCTGACCATGGTTTCTTTCCAGTAAGTTGTTCACATCTTAGAAGTGTATAGTATAACCAAGTTCTTACAATATCTTTTGCTTGAGGACGAATTGTAGTAGGATACACTTTATTGAAAAATTCTTGATCTTTGTTAAATTTACTAACAAAAAGAGGAGAAACACTAGAATCCATCCATGTGTCAAATGTTCTTTCTTCACCTACAAATTCCGTAGCTTTACACTTAGAACACTGATTGATAGGGCATTTTTCCATCCATGGTTTGTAGTATTTTCCAGGCTCAGGTACATGAGGTTCAGAGCAATTTTTGCAGTACCAAATAGGAATTTCAGTACCATAGTATCTTCTTCTTGATATCGGCCAATCAATATTGATAGATTCTAGCCAATTCATTAGGATCTGCTTATGCATGGCAGGATAAAATGTAATTTCCTGTCCTAGTTTTTTCATTTTTTCAATTGATTCTTTTTGTTTTAGATAATATTCCTCCATTGGAATTATCTCAATTGGATTTTTACTTCGTTCAGATACTGGAGTTCTGTGAACTATGTCTTCAATTTTTTCTATCAGCCCTTTATTTTCTAAATCTTCAATAATTTTTACTCGTGCTTGTTTTGGTTTCAGCCCAACATAATCTCCTGCAGCTTCTGTCATTTTTCCATCCAACCCTATTGCAACAATTTCTTCTAGTTCTAGTTCTCTAAATAATGCCACATCGTTTTGATCACCGTAACTACATACCATAACTGCACCAGAACCAAATTCTTGATGAGCTGAATGATGTGTTTTTAGTTCAACCTCTGCATTAGTAATTGGCACAATCACTTTTTTTCCAATATATTTTGCATATCTCGCATCTTCTGGATTTACAATTATGGTTTTACATGCACAAAGAAGTTCTGGTCTTGTACTTGCAATGATTATCTCTTTTTCAATATCTTTAATCTGAAATTTCATATAAACTAGTTTAGTTGGTAAATCTTCATATGTAATTTCTGCATCTGCAATAGTTGTACCTGAAACCCAATCATAATTATTTGGTCTATTTGCAAGATACACTTGTCCTTTTTTCCATAATTCAATAAATGTAGATTGTGTTAGTGTTCTGTATTCTTCAGAATCTGTTCTATAATAATTAGAGAAATCTCCGCTGATTCCTAAATTTTTCATGATTAATATCATTTCATCTTCTAAATCATCTAATGCAGCTCTGCATAATTTTAGAAATTCACCTCTTTCAGTTTCACGCATTCTGATGTTGTGTTTTTTCTCTGTGTAAATCTCCACAGGAAGACCGTTTCTATCAATTCCTATTGGAAAATATACATTCTTTCCAGCCATCCTTGCAGTACGTGCTATCATATCAATTTGAGAATAATGTGCTGCTGCACCTATGTGCCATGGTCTACCTGATGGATAGGGAGGAGGTGTATCTATTGTAAAATTATCTTCCTTTGGTACAAATTCATAAATTTTTTCATTTGTCCACTGTTTGAGAATTTCTTTTTCTAATTCTGGGTTCCAAGCTTTTTCTGCAATTTTTGGTTCCATTTCTTAATTATCTTGAAATATTTGAAATAATGTGCGAACCTTTGTTATATCCTTCGTAAATGTAAACTCCAACAGCTTCTACATTTTGAGGTAATTTTGGAGCAAGTAGTTTGATAATTTCACTTGAAAGATTTTCAACAGTAGCTTCTCCTTCTAAGAGATATGCTGTATTTTTTGGAACTTGAATATCGAACATCCCTTTTGGCCCATCAAATTGAATCTGATAGTGAGAATCATCTTCTTTTTTCAGATATTTTCTATTAATGAAAAATTTATGATCAAATACTGTAACAACTTCTTTTATGATTTTTTTTGCTATTCCAAAATCTACAAGTAGATTATCTTTCATTTGTCCAACTAATTCCACCATTACTGAAGATGTATGTCCATGTAGAATGGAACATTTCTCTACTAGAGGAAGAATATGTGCATAATCAAATGAAAATGATGGATCTTCTAGAAATATTGATCCTGTTTGAGGTGTTTTATCATAGAATACTATATCTTGTAATTCTTTAATCTGCGCAGTGTATTTCGGATGTCCTATGGCCATCACTTTTTCTTCTGGTAGATTCTCTTTGATTTCATTGTATTTTTTTATATCTTCTTCATTGTCAATTACTTCAATCAAACCTTTCTTTGTCTTAAAATCAACAGTTACAGAACTTTCATTTTTTAATGATAATTTATAATCATATTCATAATCTTCATCAAGAAATGAGAGCATTTGTGCTATTGTCAATTCAGTTCGTGTTCTCATCAGATTGCCTTTTTTGTCAATATATCTAAAATCTGAATCTAAAATTGTGGGACTTGAAGCCATGTGAAGTCAACTGGCTTAGCTCTGTATATAAATTCTGTAACACATAAAACTGAAAAATTATTTTATTCAGTAATTCAAAATTATTCTAGTGAATTTAGAATTTTAGCCAGATTGATATCGTTTTGGGTGATTCCTCCAGCATCATGAGTTGTTAAATCTACTATTATCTTATTGTAGACGTTAAACCATTCAGGATGATGATTCATTTTTTCTATATGCATTGCAGCCCTTGTCATGAATCCAAATGCCTGATTAAAGTCATCAAATTGAAATTCTTTGTGTATTTTATTATTTACAATCGTCCATCCCTTTAGGTTTTTTAATTCATGCTCTATGGATTCTGATGATAATTTTATCATGATTTTATATTTACAATACTAAATTAATAGTTAGATGATGAGATTAATCATGGTTGCTTTGTATTGCAAATAACTTTAGTTAGTGAAAAAAATGAAAAAAGAATTACTTGATAAAATTAAAAATTCTATTAAAGAAAACATAATAGAAAAGAAAATAGGAATTGCGTTTTCTGGAGGTGTTGATAGTACACTAATCTCTAAGATCTGTTCAGATCTAGGATATGATGTAACTTTACTGACCATTGGTTTTCCAGAATCTCATGATGTATTATTTGCAAAAGAAGTTAATCGACAGTTGAAATTGGTTCATCATGTTTTAGAAATTGATTCTCACACTTTTCAAGATATAGCCATAAAAATCAAACAAACAATAAAGACAGATAATCTCTCTTGGAATGAAAATTGTATTGCATTTTACTATGTATCAAAACTAGCAAAAAGTTTGGGAATTGATATTGTTGTAACTGCAAATGGAATAGATGAGCTATTCTGTGGATACAATGCATACCGAGTAGCTATCTCTGAAGGAGAATCAAAGATTCTTGAAGTTATGAATTCAAAACTGGATAATGAAATTAAAATGATGAAAGCGGTTAATCAAATCGCATCTGAATTCGGTGTTAGAATTGTTCAACCTTTATTGTCTTCTAACTTTATAGAATATGCTAAAACTATTCCTATATCTGAAAAAATTTATGATTCTGAAGATCTGTTGAGGAAACACATTATACGAAAATTAGCAAGTGATGTGGGGGTTCCTGAAATTTCATATACAAAAAGAAAAAAAGCTCTACAATACGGTTCTAAAATTCACAAAGCACTGTTAAAATCTAAATAAATTTCTTGATTGTTTCTTGCACTAATTTGTTAACATTGCTTATAATTAATGGAGATGCTCCAAGATGTTTTTCTGGCGAAAATATTGAATCAATTTCTTTTTTTGTAAGTTTTGTTGAAAATGCTTTATCATTTTTAATTGCATCAATATATTGAATTTCTTTATCTTTTGCCTCAAATGCAACTCTCTGTACGTCTCTGTATGCAATAAATCTCGGAACTCCTTTTTTAATTAATGCCTCTAAAACAAATTCTGCAAATATCTGTCCCTTTGTAATATACAAATTATCTACAATTCTTTTTTCATTTACCATTAGATTTGAAATTACTTTAATCATGGTTTCTAACATTTCATCTACTAGTATGGCTGCTGTAGGAAGCACAAATCTCTCATTTGCTGAATTTGAAAGATCTCGTTCATGCCACAATGGAATGTTTTCAAAAGTTATTGCTATTTGACTACGTAATATTTTAGATAAAGACGAAACTCTTTCGCTTTTAGTGGGGTTTCTCTTTACTGGAACTGCACTACTTCCCATTTGACCTTTTTTGAATTGTTCGGCAACTTCACCGATTTCAGTTCTTTGTAAATTTCTAATTTCAATTGCAATTTTTTCCAAAGTTGCACCTATCAGTGCTAATTCAAATACATACTCTGCATATCTTTCTCTGGGAACTATTTGTGTGGTCACATCTGCTGGGAAAAGATTCAGCCTTTTTGCAACTCGCTTTTGAACTTCAAGTGATTTTGCACCCATCAATGATCCTGTGCCAACAACTCCAAGTGTTTTGCAAATCAAAATTCTTTTCTTAATTTCTTCAATTCTTTCTACATGTTTTACCATCTCTGCTGCCCAATTTGCAAATTTTAATCCAAATGATATTATGCTAGCATGTTGACCATGAGTTCTACCTACTGCTGGAATTTTACCATGTTGAACTGCTCTTTTTGCTAACAGTAATGCCATTTTTGCAACTTTAGATTCAATAATTTGCAATGCATCTCTCATTTGCATAGAATTACTGGTGTCTACCAAATCATTACTTGTTAATCCATAATGAATCCATGGTCTTGCATTTTTTGTACATTTTTCACTTAATGATTCAACTAGTGCAGCTGTATCGTGATCACTTTTTGCTTCTAATTCTTTGATTCTTTTTACGGTAATTTTTCCTGACATTGCAGCATTATGAATTATTTTGCCTACTGTTTTTGGAATAATTCCAATATCGCTTTGTGCTATTGCAGCCGTCCCTTCAATTTCTAATTGATAATTTACTTTTTTTTGTTCACTAAAAATATCCAACATTTCTTTAGTACCGTAACGTCCGCTATCTATCGGTAAAATTGCCAATGATTACTCTCTTAAAACATCAAAAATAAATCTACTTATGATTTAAATTGGCTTGAGGTAAAATTTTACCATTCCTTATGTCTGCTATAACTCCTAAAAAAATTGGAGAAAATCAGTATCTTATTGAGGCAGACTCAAATCTTGGAATGAAAGTTCCAGTAAAGATCTATGCTGATGAAGAACTACTACAAAAAATGTTATCAGATAGAACTATTATGCAGGCAAAAAATGTTGCAACTATACCTGGAATTGTGGGTCATAGTGTAGTCCTACCTGATGGTCATGAAGGATACGGATTTCCTGTAGGCGGTGTGGCAGCTATGGATGCTGAAGAAGGTATGATTAGCCCTGGCGGTGTAGGATATGATATCAATTGTGGCGTTAGGTTACTTCGTTCAAATTTAACTGAAAAAGATGTTCGTGCAAAACTAAAAGAACTTGTAACTGATCTTTTCAGTTCAATTCCATCTGGTGTTGGCTCCAAAGGAGCAGTCAAGCTAAGTCACTCTCAACTTGATGAAGTTCTTGTACGAGGTGTAGACTGGGCAATTGATAATGGATATGGTTCATCAAATGATGCAGATGTTTGTGAAGAAAATGGACAAATAAAAAATGCTGATCCAAATAAAGTTTCAGACAAAGCAAGACAAAGAGGTGCACCCCAATTGGGAAGTCTGGGTTCAGGAAATCATTTTCTTGAAGTGCAAAAAGTATCTGAAATTCATGATGAAGAAGCAGCAAAAAGAATGAATATCAAGGAAGGAACTATTACTGTTTTAATTCATTGTGGGTCTCGTGGTTTTGGTCATCAAGTCTGCAGTGATTATTTAAGAATATCAGAACAATCTATGGAAAAATATGACATTCATTTAGCAGATAGAGAACTTGCATGTGTTCCAAATACATCTGAGGAGGGTGAATCATATAGAAAAGCAATGTTTACAGCATTAAATTTTGCATGGAGTAATAGACAAATGATTACTCATTGGACGAGAAAATCTTTTGAACGAGTTTTCAATCAAACAGAATCTGATCTTAATATGAGTTTAGTTTATGATGTTGCACATAATATTGCTAAAGTTGAAAAACACAAGGTTGATGGCAAGGAAAGAAAAGTTGTGGTTCATAGAAAAGGTGCAACACGTGCATTTCCTGCAAATCGAGATGAAGTTCCATTAAAATACCGAGATCTTGGACAGCCTGTTTTGATTCCAGGTTCAATGGGAACTGCTAGCTGGATATTACTTGGACAGCCAAATTCTATGAATTTGAGCTTTGGTTCTACTGCTCATGGTGCTGGTAGAACAATGTCTAGATCAAAAGCAAGAAGAGATTTCACAGAAGACAATGTTAGAAAATCCCTTAGTGATAAGGGCATATTTATCAAGGCATTAACACGTGATGGAGTCGTGGAAGAAACTCCTCAAGCATACAAAGACGTTGATGCAGTAGTCAATGTTTCTCATAATCTAGGAATAGCCACTAAAGTAGCAAAATTGGTGCCTATAGGTGTGATAAAAGGTTGAGTGACGAAGACTCTGAGCTTGAAAGATTAAAGGCAAAAAGACTTGCAGAAATGCAACAAAATATTTCCACTAGACAAGAAATAGAAAAATCTACTAGCAATTTACAACCAAAAAAAACAAAACATCCTAGAGACATACTCGTTGAACATCTTGGATTTAGAGGTCTGGAAGTTTTAAACAATGCAGAATTACAATTTCCAAATGATACAAAAACTGTTGTAGAAAAATTATCTGAATTAATAACCTCTGGAGAGATTACTGAAATTATTGATGGTGGAAAATTATTGATGTTATTCCGATCAATAGGTCTTAACATAAGAATGGAAACTAAGATCAATATTGAACAAGATGGCAAGTTTGTGTCTCTGTCTGATAAATTAAGTAGTCATTCATCAGATGATGGTGAAGAATAACGGATACTGTTTTTGAAATAAGTACAAAAAATTATAGTGATGATTTACTGCTTATAAAAAAAACACTATCTCACATGGAAACTCTGGTTGGTAGTTCTAATGGCTATGCTCTTAGTGAACCGTCTTCGAAATTTGGATGGACTTTTTTTAAATTATCTTTTAAACCTAATTTGCAAAATGGAATTGAAGAAAAATTTGCAGATATGTTAAATAAATACAGATTGAACAATCAATCTCAAAAATTTACCAAATTCATGACTGATTATTTTCAAGCCAAAGGTTGTAGCATTCGAATTAAAATGCTGGACTAGACTCTTCTTCCTCTTTTTCCACCCTTCTTTCTGGTGGTGTCATGAGGAATCGGTGTTACATCATCTATTCTTCCAATTTTAAATCCACCTCTTGCCAAAGCTCTGATTGCAGCTTGTGCACCTGGGCCTGGTACTCTTGAACCTACTCCTCCAACCGCTCGTACTCTGATGTGAAATCCTGTAAATCCTTTTGTATGTGCAACTTCTACAACTGCATTTGCAGCTTTCATTGCAGCAAAAGGTGAGGATTCGTATCTATCTGCATTAACATGAACTCCACCTGAACTAATGGAAACAGTCTCTCCACCTGTTAGGTCAGTCATGTGAATAATTGTATTATTATAACTACTGTAAATATGAGCAATTCCCCATTTTTCTGGACCTTCTGTCTTTGTTTCTGATCTAGATTTTGTTTGAACCTCTTCATGTTCTTTCTCTTCAACTGCGGATTCTACTTCAATCTCAGCTTCGATTTCTGACAATGTTTACAAACATCTTAAAGGGTTTAAAAAACATTGATTTTTTGAATCTACCTTATTTTGGGCACATTAGATATTCATTATTGCTCAAATACTATGTTTTATTCGCTATTTATGATGTCAATTCTTTGGCTTGCGGTAGGTGTTGCAATTGTTTCTGCATTATTAGGTTCCTTGATTTTCGAATTTCTAACACCTGATAATATTTCTCCAATAATTGTATTAGAAGAAAAATGTGAAAAAATTGCTAAAGAGGGATTCCAAATACATGTTTCATATCCTGACTCTCAACCAGATCAACTTCCTACAGCAGATATGAACAGATTGATGTATCTTGATGAAATGTGGATTAAGGACTGTGTTTCTGGTTTACCTGCTGAATCAATTTTTAATATAATTCAAAAAGTAGAACGTGATTTTTACTCTGGTGAGTGATTTATTTTCTAAAGTGATGCCAACCTAAATCTTTCAAACGAACAAACTTTTCTTGCTTTTCAAGAAATACTCCTTTGCCTTTAGTCACATGGCCAATTTCAATTATCGGTGTTTTTAACATTGATGCATTTTTTTTGATTAATGTTCTATGTTTTTTTGAAGTGGTAAAAACAAACTCATATTCTTCCCCACCATGAAATACTAAATAATCTAAATCTATGTTGTATGATTTAGCAAATTCTAATAGATCTTTTCCAGTTGGAATGTTATTTATTATAAATTTACATTTACTCTGATTTGCCATTTCATTTAATGTGGTGGATAGACCATCACTAGAATCCATTGATGATGTGAAATACTTTTTATTTTTTACTCCAAAATCTAATTTTGGACTTGGGTTGACAACTGATTTGATTGCCTTTTTAACAAAATATTCTCTGCCTTTCTTTTTTTCAAGTAATATCTTAAGGCCTGCTGCAGTATACCCAAATGGACCTGTTACAAATATTAAATCTCCTACTTTTGCACCTTTTCTCTTAACTATTTTGTCTGTTGTTCCAAATATGGATACATTGATTACAATTTCTTTTCCTTCATTTGTATCCCCACCTAAAATTCTAATGCCAAATTCATTGGATGCATGTCTAAACCCTTTTGCCATCTCATTGATCTTTGTACGTGAGATCATCTTTGGCAAATTTAGTGAAATAATCCCGTATTGAGGTTTGACTCCTTTTGCAGCAAAATCACTAATGCATGCTATTATGCTTTTTCTTGCAGCATCATGCATTTTCATTTTTGAAGGCATATCTGTACTTTGAACAAATGTATCCACTTTTGATACAATTTTTGTTTTGCCAATTTTGAAAACTTCTACATCTTCTGAAATGAATTTTTTATTTCCTATTTTTTTTTGAAAAATTTTGATTATTGTTGTTTCATCTAATATGGTCATAACATTGTTTCACTAATTCTAATGTGTTTTTCACAATTTTCTTACATTTATCTACATTGTTTGATTCTGCTGAAACTCTTATGATGTCTTCTGTATTTGATTTCCTAATCAAAACCCAACTATCTTCATCTATTATTCCTTTAATTCCATCTTGAGTGATAACTTCAGAATACTCTTTTGCAAATTTACTTGAGATCTCTTCTATGACTTTATCATGAAAAACAGAATCTACTTTAATTTTCTCTCTTTGTTGTTCATAACTTTCCATAAAATCTAATATCTCATTAAATTTTGAATTTCCCAACATTGAAGCTATAAGACCGCTCGTAAGAATTCCTTCTCTGCAATAATTAAATTCTGGTAAAATAAAACCACCACTGCTTCCTTCTCCACCTGCTTGAGCGTTTGTTTTTAACATTAAATCTATCACATTTGCTTCTCCAACTTTTGATCTCTGAATACTCCCTCCTTTTTCTTTGATAAATTTCTCAACGGAAATACTTGTATCGATACTTAATACAAATTGTTTATATCCTAAATCCAAAGCTTTTGCAACTCCCAAACCTAATGTTACGTCTGGTGTTTGTTTTTTTCCTTTTCTTACAACTACTAAACGATCTCCATCTAAATCAAAAGCAAACCCAATTTCTTTTTCGGATGTTCCAGCAATTAGATCTGATAACCTATCTGTAGTAGGATCAGGACCTCTAGTGCAATTACTTATATTTTCATTAATTACTTTTACTTTACATCCTAACTGTCTTAGCAAATTTGGAGCGAATTCCTTTGCAGCTCCCCCTCCTATATCGATAACAATTTCTGGTTGATTTTCTATACTTCCTATGAGTTTTTTTGCATCTTCTAAATATGATGACGTAATTTGTTCTTCAATTCCTATTTTTGATTTTAAAATTTCTTGGTTTTCAATGATGTATGGTAATTCTTTTTCATTGATTCCTCTTCCGTTTATAATAAATTTTATTCCATTCCATTCTAATGGGTTATGCGATGAAGTAATTACTATTCCTGCCCCATATTTCCTTGATTCGCGAAAAACTACTGGCGTTGGTACAGTCTCTAAATTGTATACGTTTATTCCGTTTTTCATTAGTGTTGCAGATGCAGTTTCTTTGATCATTGTTCCTGACGGTCTTGTATCTTTACCTATAACACACTTCTTTGATTCAATTAAAGATGAAAAATTATTACAAAACTGTAATGTGTCTTTTAGATTAAAATCATTCCCAAATATCCCTCTAATTCCAGAAATTGTTTTCTTCATTTGATCCAACTCGGAAAGGCTTTTTATTAACTCTGATGGCATAACCGAAAAGTGCCTTGGTAGCTCAGCCTGGTAGAGCGAACGCCTCGTAAGCGTTAGGTCGTGGGGTCGGAGCCCACCCGAGGCTTAATAATTTTTAAAATCGTCTAGTTTTTTTAAATATTTTTAATCATCAAAGGTTTCAATATCTGTCTCTAGTTCTTTTCCTAAACCTTCCCACCACTGTTTCGTTTCTGTCACCATGTTCTTCTAGTAATTACCTTGAATTCTCCTTTATAGATCTGTCGATTGATCAAATATTGATCAACATTATCTAAAATTCTAAATTTGAATATGTTTTAAACTCTATTGCTTTCTTTTTGTCTTATCTTTTTACGATAAATTATAATTGCCAGTGTTCCAGCCGCACAACCAAAAAATACCGGCCAACGCAATTCATTTCCTATCATCCCTAAATAAGAATAAACTGTACCGCCAATCAATGCAAATCCGATCAATTCAAGAATCTTAATCATATTTTTTCTATTATTTCACAGTTAAATTAAAAAGATATATGGTTTTGTAACCCCTACAAGTTATGGACAAGTATCTTCTAGTCATCATGATTTTTCTCATTGTTACAATACCCATGTCCCTCATATCCACTTCTACTGGCCAACTACAAGAACATCCAAATTTTCTATATTTTTATGCCTCGATTGCAGGCATATCTGTAATTATTCTTTATAGCTCATATAAGGAAAGAAAGCAAAAACAAAAAGATAACATAAAACGAAGATCTAAAAAATAAATCTTAAAGTTCTAATCCAAAAGATTCCGCAATACCTGCAAATTTTGCGTAAGATTCTAAATACTGTCTTCCTTTTTCAGTTATTACAAATGTGTTTTTATTGTCAAATTCTATTTTATTAATTAATCCAGAACCTGTTAAATTTTCCAAAAATCTTGATAATCTGGAATGTGATAGATTTGCCTTTGTTAGTAATGATGTTGTTTTGATGCCCTGTTGACCTGACTGTTCAGTGGCAGTCAAAAGATCTGCAACAATTTGCATACTTGTTCTATAGGAAACCATATGGTAGCAAGTATAAAACCGAGATATAAGGGTATTACCATCAATTCAGATCAGATAAATACGCTCTAATCTGATTTTTGTTATATTGATATCCCCATCTATTCCTTGGTTTGATAATTTTATGGGCGTAGCATATCGCTACTATGATCTTAGAATGAATGTTGTACCTCTATTTGCTGATAGAAAAGAGGCTTCAACTATTTGGCATGATACAATACATTGGTGGTCAGATCCGTCAATAAAGATCAGATTTGTTGAGATCGATGACAAATACTGGTTCATAATGAGTTCTGATTCTCAGCGACCCGAATCTAATTTCTCTTTTTTTAAGATTTTACCAAAGTCAGAAAATTACGAGCGATTCAAAAAAGGACATGGGGGCGAAGCATATCTGCGATTAGGTGTTTATGCAAAAAAATCACGCAAGGATGTAAAAAATAGTGCGTTATGTGATTGTGGACATGAAGCAGAGGATCATGATGAAGGTGACGATGATGTATGTTTATACAAAGAATGTAATTGCAAAAAATTTTCTAGTTTCCAGGTGACTTTACTAAAAAGAAAAAAAACAATCACTGATATTGTATTTCTTGAAGAAAAAAATGTAAAAGAAGATGCGCTTGCATGGAATTGTCTTTCTGTTAACAAATATTCGAAATCTGACTAGTCCTATTCTTTGTTTACTCTAACGTGATCCCCTGGATAATGTTTATCTATTTTTTTTGAATAACATTTTCCACAAAGTGGACCCTTAATCCCCCATTCTTCCATGGGATTGAAATGTAAAGATATTTTGTTACTACAAATTGTACATTTTTCTTTAGATCCCAAAGTAATTCTGCTCTCTTTGATCTATATAAAAAAGATTCTGGATCGAGGAACATTTTGAAAAATTATGTTAAATAATACTGATTTATAGGAATTCTAGGTAGCAGTCTGACCAATGTAAACCTCCTGCAAATTTTTACTTGGTTAGGCTTCTACCTATTTTAAAATCTAAAACAAGTTGTTTGCAAGTTTTTTTAAGGCTGAAATCTCTTCTTCTTCTTGTCTTATTTTTTTATCTACTACTCTGAGCATTGAATCATTCCATACATGTTGTGAGAAGAAATTATGCTTTGTATTTGCCAATTCTATTTCATCACCTACTATAGTATCTTCTAAAAATTTAGTCACTATAACATCTGCAATTTTTAAAATTCTAGCATTTAGTTTAAAACTACGAAATATTGGTTCCATTTTTCTTACATCATTTTTAAAATCCCCTTTGGTTTCTATGATTTCTTTATGTAAAATTCTAAAGTAAACTCCAACATAAAACAAGGTTGCATATCTTTTTGTTTTATGTCCACCTTGTTTTCCATATTTCAATGTCTTTTTTGCATACTCTTTGACAAGATACGGATAAAGTAAAATTCTGTAATCATCTTTTAGATTGTCATTGAATATGTCATCATACTTACTTCCTCTTGGAAGAAATTGAGCTGGAGAACTATATGCTTCTGTAGGTCTTTGTTCAATTCCAGCTACAAGAGCCTGAATAGCATCTTTTGCTACAATTACTTTTTTGTGATTATCTGGAAGATACTCATTGTATATGGAATCTCCTTCATATTCTGATTGTTTTGATTTTGATTTTGTGTCAAACGATCCTGCTTGAATCTCATAAAAATAGCCACAGTTTTTTAGTTGTGATTTAATGGATTTGTGAAAATCCATTAATGAAACAAGATCTTTTCCTCTAACTGAATTTTGTGAGTTTCTGTATTTTGTAATGTTATTTTGTTCTTGTTCGTCATCTGCTTTGATTATGGTTACTGTCATAGAACCATCCATGTTTTTAGTTCGTTTTGAATGATCAAGGATTGAATTAGATGTTTGTGCACCGTTTACAATTTGTGGTGCATAGAGTTCAATCATATTATCTCCTAATTCTTCAAAATCACTAACTACAATTGTAATTCCATTATTATAATAGAAAAATTTTCCTGGATTACTCTGAAGCGTTTCTCGCAATCCTTTGTTTACCGTTGTTTTAAATTGCATCCACTGTCTGATATTTGATTCAAACACGTAATCTCTATTCTTGTTAACAAATTCGGTTAGTTCTCTTAATTTCAAAATTCCCAGAATTGTATTGTCATGTCTGAGCATTCTTTCTAATTTTATTGATGATCTTTTTCCAGCAGCAGGTTTTTTTATTCGCTCCCATAGTTTTTGGATGATCTTTTCAATGTCTATGATTTCTATTAGATCATCTTGATACTCTACTTTTTGATCTGTCACATAACAGCATTTCATTTTTAGATTCTTTTCCTTGATTTTTGTAACAAGATGTGCTAATTCAGGCCTCATCTTTGTTACGTCTTTTCCAAGCAAACGCTTTGCATCTTCTTTGAATTTGGCAATAGCCTCAAATGAATGAGATGTCCCGTATTTTGATTGAAATAGACGAATAGTATTATCTGAAAAATCTACTGGAAGGTATGCATCAATACCAAGATCATTTGCACCATCCACAATTGCATCTGCTGCATCATCTTCTGTAGCCTCAAAAACTCGCGTGAGAACCCATTGAAGAAAATTGTTGCCTTTTTCTACCTCGCTTTTTGAATTTTCAGCATATTCTTGTATGCTTCCTCTGACATTTTCTGAAAATCCCTCTAAGGGTATGCTGGAATTTTTTTGAGTTAATAGAGCATGTGAACCTGGAATGTACTCTAATAATCCACTACCGTTTTGAGCCAAAGTAATTTTTCTAATATGTTATATATTTAGAGAATTTGGTAATTACATAATAACTCAGTTCTATATGTGATGTAATTTGGGGAAAAAAAGAATAGTAATAATCTTAATCATTGTAATGATCATAGGGATATCATTAGGAATTGTATTCTTATTTCAAAATACTATTGTTCAAGATGTTGATGACCAAAAAACAGTTCTCAAAGGAGATATTATTATGCCAACAAAAGTTTCACGTCCAGGATGTGAAAAAACTGATTCTTGTTACATTCCGTCAAAAATTGTAATAAAACAAGGCAATTCAGTTACTTGGGTAAATGAAGATGTTGCATTTCACAGTGTGACTTCTGGTTATTATGATGAACCAAGTGAAATTTTTGATAGTGGCTATTTAGATCCCGAGGAATCATTTACATTTGTTTTTGAAAATATTGGAATCTATGATTATTTTTGTACATTGCATCCTTGGATGAAAGGACAAGTAATTGTTGAATTGTCTTAAAATGCTTAAAGGTGAGGAAGGGAGTCGAACCCCTTTGTATAAGCTTTGCAGGCTCACGCATAACCGTTCTGCCACCGCACCGTTTTGAAAAATATGAAATGAATAATTAAACTCTTTAGATTAAAATTAAATAAATGGTTTTGAAGCAAGTTTAATGTCTTCTGCCTTTATCGTTTTTCTTCCTGCATGCAAGGCCATATCTACTGCACTTTTTGCAATATTGTTGGCCAATTCTTCAATTATCCCTCTTAATTCTTCTGCTGATTCATCACTAACTCTCTCAGCGCCTGCTTTTTTTAAAATTCTGTACATTGCTGACATGCCAAGTTCTGATGATTTCATTGTTTTCTCTTTTCTTTTTTCCGATAAAAGATTGTGAGTAAAAAAATATCACTAAGAAATCGATTTATACAGACTATTTTGAAAGTTAAAGCAATGACTTGGTTATATGATTCTCATATTCATTTATCCGATCCATATTATGAATATGATTTGAATCATACAATCAAAGGAATGGAAAATATGAAAATCAAAGCTTGCTGTGTCTCAGTGGATAATATGACCTCTAAAAGAACTTTGGAGCTTGGAAAAAAGAGCAAACTCATCTTACCTTTTATTGGAATTCATCCTGAACGTGCAAATGATGATCTAGAATTGATGATAAATCTAATTAGTGAAAATCAACAGCATATTTCTGGTATTGGAGAGATTGGACTAGATCCTACATATGTAAAATCTAATGAAGATAACAACAGACAACTCTTTCTTTTTGAATCTCTTCTCTCTCTTGCAGAAAAATTCCAAAAACCTATTTCAATCCATTCCCGGAAAAGTCTTGATGCGATATTTTCTATAATTACTTCTTATGATATTAAACATGCGTTACTGCATTGGTTTGATGGAAGCAAAAAACAACTTCAAAAAGCAATGGACATGGATTTTTTTGTTTCGTATGGTCCCGTTCTAATTTATGCAAATGACAAACAAATGCTATTATCTAAAACATCTGAGGCAAAAATTCTTGTTGAAACAGACGGCCCTGTAAAATTCTCAAAATGCTTTGAAATGAAATCTGGACAAATCAGTTTTATTCCAAGTGTTGTATTTTGTGCCTCAAAAATACTAGGCAAGTCATATGATGAAATGGCTTCATTATTGGAAGAAAATTCAAAATCATTCCTCCGAATATAGGTATAAAAAACCCCAGTTCATTATACGAGGAATGGATAGAATTAAGCGTCTTTCTTACGAAGTACTAGATGGACACAAGCTAAAATTCGGAGAAGATTTTGCTGATAACAAGAAAGCATTAGATCTAATAGCTATAGTTCGTTCAAAAGGACTAAAAAATGAAATTGCAGGTTACATTACTAAATTTATTAAAAAAGAAAACCGTGAGGAAAAAGCAAAACAATCTCAAATAGAATCTTCTAGAATTGAAAATTATACTTTGGAAGAGAAAATTTCTGAAGATGATACCATTGAAGAGGAAATCATTGCAATAACATCTGACTCAGAAACAAGTGAAGATACGGAAGAATAAACTGCATAACAAAACAAAAAATTAATTTTTAGCATTTCAGATGATCACTATATGGTAATGATTAAACTTGTAGGAGGAGCAAAAAAGTCGTTTTTTACTGATACATTAAAAATTGATAAATCTGATATCACCATTCAAGAACTCCTTGTTTTACTATTAGAACTAAAACCTGCTAGCACTCCTAACTTGGATGTTGAAAATATATTGATAGCGATTAATGGTGTTGATTCTTCTGCTCTAGAAGGAAAAATGACTAAAATAAAAAATGATGATGTGATAAGTATAATTCCTGTTATTCATGGAGGTTCACCTAAAAGACTAATTTTCAATGTTTCAAACAAATTAGTTCAGGTAATTGAAATTCAAGGTCAAAAACAAATTGATATTACGTATCTTGATACACTCCGAAAACAATTTCCTGAAATTAAACTTCAGGCTATATCTAGTAATTTTATTCTAAATAATTATCATCTGAGAAAAATTATTTCATTATCTGTCTCTTCTGATAAAAATAATATCTTACTTTCAAACAAATTTGAAATGGATATTTTAATGCGCTTTGCTATTTCTTCACAAATTTCTTCTGCAATTAATTCTGCTGGAATCAAATCACAACAAAATTTTGTATTGATTGCACTTGGCAATAAAAAAATCTTAGATGCACTTTATAAAAAATTGAGTTTTATGTCTGTTAAAATATTCTCAAAGGATAATACCTCATTTATAAAAAAATATTTTCAAATAACAGATAAACAACTTGATGTAGTTTTATCAAAAAATCCTCTTGAAGATATACTAATAGAAAAAGCTGCTATTTTACTCTGATATGCTTCTCTTAGTTTTTTCTACGCTCAAAACATCCTCTTTTTTGACAATTGTAATTCCTGTCTGATTTCCCAACACTTCAATTAATATAATTTTATCAGGGAATTCTAATGATACTTTATTTTTAATTTTTTTTGCTATTCTGGAAATTAATTCTTGACTTGAAATATTAGAATTTCTTTTCTCAATTGATATTCTATATGACTCTCCATTAGAAATCAATTTAATTAAATCTGAAATTCCATCATCAATGCTCTCAATTTTAGTTTCTGTAATTTTTTGAATAGGGATTATTCTAAGACAATATCTAATACACCATGGCTCATCTAGTATCATTTCTTTGATTCTTTTTACAACCTCGATTGGCTCCAATTTTGTTTCACCAGTCAAAATTCCCGACATATTTGTGATAGTTATTTTAGGTTCCGAGTCTCCTATTTTTTCTAAAATATCTATTAATTCTTGTCTAGTTTCTGATTCCAAGTGTCTGGCACATGTAATTATTAGATTCAAAGTATTTTCAAGATCTCATTTCGTGTTAAAACTCCTTCTCTGTGAATTTTTAATTTTCCTTCTTCAAATTCAATTATTGTTGATTCTCCCTCACTTGTTATTGTTCCCCCATCTAAAAAAAGATCAAAATCATGTATATTTTGATAACACTCTTGTGGATTTCTAAATGGACCCGATCCAGAGATATTTGCACTTGTTCCAATAATAAAATTACATTTTTTTAAAAGTTCTAATGTACATCGATGTTTTGGAACTCTAATTGCAATTTTATCCACACCGTTTAGCGATGCTTTAAGTTTTTTATCTGTTAATTTTAAAATTAAAGTTAGAGGTCCTGGCCAAATTTTTTGTGCAATCTTTTCTGAATCTTTATCAAATTCCACAATTTTTTCTGCAATATCTTTTGAAAAAGCCAAAATTGGAAGCGATTTTGAAATTTCTCTTGATTTGATTTTGTAAATTCTTTTAATTGCTTCTTTATTGTATGGATTACAACCAATTCCATATACTGTATCTGTTGGGAAAACAACAATGCCTCCATTTTTGATTATTTCACTTGCTTTTACAATGTTTTCTTTATTACACTTTGATTTCAATTACCTTATTTGTATTCTTTTCTTTAATTATTCATTTACATTTGAATAAGTTTTTTAACGAATAAAAATTTCCGATCATAGAACATGTCTATACCGTCATCTGAGTATGAAGATACAGATTTTCAAGATGATTTTGATGATGATTTAGATGAATTTGAAGAAACAGAAGACTAGATTGTTAGACCAAAATTATCTGCAAATGTTGTGAATGTATAGTATGCTTGAAGAAATTCTCGTCCTGATTGACTAATTCTATATTTGTTTGAACCTTGTGCATCTACTTGTTCTAATAATCCTTGAGATACTAACGTCTTCAAAATCCTAGAAATTCTAGAATGTGAAATGTTAGCTTTTCTAATCAGATAAGTTACCGTGGCGCCTTGTTCATCTTGGAGGTCATCACGTGTAGTAGACAATATATCTCCAATAATTTTCATATGTGTTCTATATTCAACCATGTCTATTCTCTGTATACGTTAATTTCGCAATTTCTATGAGAGTGAGTTGATATTTTGCAATATACTAAAAAGATAAAAGAATTTGACAAATTTCGATTTTGTAATTAATTTGAGCCTAGCAATTAAATTACTCTAAATCGTTATCAAATTTTATCTTAGTTAAAGGAATTTTACTTACTGGAATAAACAATGCAATCAAACCTCCAATTTTGATAGACATCGAAACTGAATATAATATAGATTCTGGAAACACAAATGAATACCATCCTAAAAATTCTCCTAGTGCTAATAATGCCAATCCAACTGCTACAGATATAGCTCCTTTGTTTTTGTTTTCAAAATATGATAATATTGTTTCAATTGCTCCATAAGCTAATAAAATAAATGAAACAGATCTAAAAATGTGTTCTATTTGTACAGAAGACACTAAAAATAACGGAAAAATTCCAATTGCTCTGAAATATCTTGATCTTGGAAAAAATGATTTGATACTATGTGAAAATGCTATGAAAAAATATCCTATTGTTTGAATGACAATTCCTAATGTTTGAATCCATCTTTCTATGTTGCCTGATTTTATTACAAAATCTTCCATCATGTATCCTGCCCATATTACAAAAAACCCGATACTGATTGAAAAAAATGCAACTGTTAATCTAAATAATGTGGGGCTACCTGTATTTCTAAATCCCCTGACTGACATTATTCCTATTGCAAGTCCTACCAAAAATCCAACCAAATTTAGTATGTTTTCTAATAGAAATTCCAATGATGTTTAACAATTCCCCAATCTAATTATTTTAATCTGCTGAATGATTTTACAACATTGTTAATCCCATTCATCTAATGACCCTGCAGATTGCCCTTCAGTACTACCCGCATAATCTCCAAGAATATCTGAGTATGTTGTTTCATTATGTGCAACAAATTTAACATATTCTCCATAACTCATATCTAAATCACAGCTTTCACATTTTACAAAAGAAAAGTCCATTGATAATTCTGCTGTTTTCTTACATTTTGGACATTTTATCTTCACAATTGATTTTGCATTTGTTATCTATTATTGCTTTACATTCAATAAAAGATAAAAGGAGTTCTTTCTTGCTACCTTTTATGAGTCGAACTTGTACAAAATGTAAAAATTCTATTCTTGATAATGAAGAACTTGATATGGTTGCTGAGAAATATCCAGTTTGTAACAAATGTTGGGCTGAATGGAAAGAATACCGTGTAATGGTTATGAATGAAATGAGACTTGATATGTCTATGGTAGATCATAGAAAATTATTAAAAAAACATGAAAAAATCTTTGCAGGTGTACTTTCCCCTGAAGGAGAAATAGTGGACTATGCTAATGAAGATAATAGAAAACCAGATAAACTTCCAGATGCCTAGAACTTCAAGTATTTCTTTGCATTATCTGGTATAACTATCATTAATTTTCTTTTTCGTTCTACATCAAGTTCATTAATTATTTTCTTGATTGTGTGTGAAATAATGTCTTTTTTTCCTTCATCTAATGTTAAGAAAATCTCTAATATTCCATCTAAATTAAACGCAATTAATTTTTGTGGAGATTCAGAAATCTCATTGATGTAGCCAGAAAATAGCCCATTTCGCTGTTCTTCTGACAGTGTAGTTAAGATCTCTAACCATGTTTTGAAAAGTTTTGCAAAATTTGGAAAAGGGATTGTAGGTCCAGCTTCCAGAGCATTATTGATGATTTCTTTTTTCTCTACTTCTGTCATTGAGAAAAATTCCATCATTCTTTTTTTTAAAACAGGTATTCTAAGAAAATCTGGAAGATTTGCCAAGATTACTATAATATTTCCTGCATAATTTGGTTCTGTCAACGATCAATTCTATTTCTAATTGAATATTAAATCCTCTGACAACACTTCAGCTTAAATAAACGGAATTCAAATTTGAAAATATGCCTTCTACTATCGTTGTTGGTGGATTTTTTGGAGATGAAGGCAAAGGAAAGATAATCTCATATTTAGCAATGAAAGATAACCCAAAAATTATTGTTCGTGGTGGTGCTGGTCCAAACGCAGGTCATACCATTAGAGATGGTGATAAAATATACAAAGTCAGAATGCTACCAAGTGGATTTTTGAATAAAAACGCAAAGGTGATGATTGGCCCTGGAGTTGTCATTAACCCTGCTGTTTTATTAAAAGAAATACAAGATTTTGATGTATCTGGACGTTCATTTATTGACAAGCACTGTGGAATTATTGAAGAAAGTCATCTCATCCGTGACTCTAAGGGTGAATTAAAAGAAAAGATTGGTAGTACTGGTTCTGGTACTGGTCCTGCAAATGCAGATAGGGCAATGAGAGTTTTAAAATTAGCAAAAGACATCGATTCTTTATCTTCATTGATTGTTGATGTTCCTGCTGAAATAAACTCTGCACTTTCTTTAAATCAAAATGTATTAGTTGAAGGAACTCAGGGTACGTTTTTATCTTTATGGCATGGAACATATCCTTTTGTAACTTCAAAAGATGTTACTGCTTCTGGAATTTGTGCTGATGTTGGGCTCGGACCCAAAAAAGTTGATGAAGTAATTGTTGTCTTCAAATCATACGTTACACGCGTTGGCACTGGACCGTTAGCAAAAGAACTTACACTTGCAGAAGCTGAAAGCAAAGGTTGGTCTGAATTTGGAACTGTAACTGGTAGACAGAGACGTGCAGCTGATTTTGATTTTGATTTAGCTAGGCGTGCAATCATGCTTAATAGTGCAACTCAAATTTCTATAACAAAATTAGATGTGATATTTCCATATTGTACAGGTAAAACATCTTTTGAAGAACTGTCTAAAGACGCACAATCCTTCATAAATAATATTGAAGATAAATTAAACACGCCTGTAACAATAATTGGAACAGGACCTGCCATAAATGAAATCATTGACAGAAGAAAATAGCCTGAAAAATTTTGGGTAAGTTTAATTTAGTACTGTACAAAAAATAATCGTGGATAAATTACCTCGTTACATTCAAGTCTCTTCCACGCTGGAATTTTCTAGATTAGTATGTGCTCTTGAACGTGCACCACGCGTATCATTTCTTCATGAACATAATGGTCAGAAAGTTTTATCAGTTCAAATGGATGTACTAAAAGAAAAACCAATTGTGTATTATACACCGTTTGAGCACAATGGCCATTACATTTGTTATGGATTAAAAGGTGGAAAAGAAGAATCTGATATTGTAAATTCTACCTCTGATGCAAGTAAACTATATTCACCTATTGTAAGAATAAAATCTCTCCCAGATGCATTGAAACCTGGAAATGGCACTGCTGATAGATATCTACCTATTGAGCTTGAAGATCTATCTAGTCTTGCAAAACTTACTTGGGGTTTTGAAGAAGCACCGTTTCCGTTATTTTTATTCCCACGTATTGATAAATGGCTTGTTGGTGTTTTTATGAATTTTAATGAAGAAGGAGCCTCTTATTTCTGTCATGTAGTCCTTGATTCTGATCCTGAAAAACCATTCTTAAAATTTACAACTAATAATGATGCTGAACCTTCGTTTGTAGAAAATCCGTCAGAACATGGTTATTCATATATCAAAATTATAAAATTAAAAGAAACACATCCATTAGTTGATTATGGCCACCTTCAAAACTAGAATTTCTCAGATCTCAAAAAAGAATGGCAAAATTATTCTTGCTAATGATTATGATTCATCTGTGAATAATTTAGAAACAAAAACTATACAGAACATCAAAAAATTACATCCATATCTCTGTGGAATTAAACTAAATTTTCATTTATTGTTACCTCTGAGTTTAAAAGAAATTTCTAAAATCAATAAAACTGCTCATAATTATGGATTACAAACAATTGCTGACATTAAATTAAATGATATTGGAAATACAAACAAAGTTACTACCGAACATCTTTGGAATTCAGGTTTTGATGCAGTAATCGTTAATCCAATTATGGGGTTAGATAGCCTAAAACAATTAGTGAAATCTTCTCACAAGGAAAGCAAAGGTGTTATCACATTGTGTCATATGAGTGCCCCTGAAGCCAAATTATCATATGATATGGAAATTAAGATGGGTAAAAAACAGCAACTTTACCAATTGTTCTTGGATTGGGCCATTGTCTCTAAAGTTGATGGAATTGTAGTTGGTGCAACATTTCCAGAAATTATCCGATATTGTAATAAAAAAGCAGGTACAAAATTAGATATATTTTCACCCGGAATTGGTACACAAGGTGGAAGTGCCAAAGAGGCCATTTCTGTTGGTACTGACTATCTAATTGTAGGTAGAACAATACTTAATGCTAAAAATCCTGTGACTGTTTTAAAAGAATTACAACTACAAAGTTTTGGTAAGTAATGATTTTGATTTAGATAAAATTAATTTTGCATTATCAAATGTTGTTTTCTCCATTGCTGTTTGATAATCCATCCAAGTATAATCCAGATGTTCATGTGAAATTGAAACTTCTTTAGTCTTTGTCTCTGCTAAGAAAAAAACAACTCTCTTATGAACTAGTTCCCCCTGAAATTGAAAATTGTATTCTATCCATTCCTCAAAATCATCTAAAAACACAATGTCTGTGATTCCTGTTTCTTCTAGCGTTTCTCTTATAGCTGTTTGATGAGTTGTTTCACCTTTTTCCATTTTACCTTTAACAAAATCCCAATGTCCAGATGGATAATGTAATAACAAAAATAAAATTTTTGAATTCTCTTTTCTAAACAACACTATACCTGCAGATGTTTCTTCTATCATTTCTACATCCGTCCTAATTATTTACCTAATCTTCTTTTTCTTTCTTGGAATGTTCTAATAGCTCTCATCAAATCAATTTTTCTGAATTCTGGCCAAAATATATCCATAAAGATTAATTCACTATATGCACTTTGCCACATGAGAAATCCGCTTAATCTTTTTTCACCCGATGTTCTTAAAATCATATCTGGCGATGACTGTGGTAAATGTGACGTGTATAAATTGGATTCAATTTCTTTTTTACTAATATCATTAACATTAAGAGATCCCTCTTTGATCTTTTCAGCTATTTTTTTCACAGCATCCACTAATTCATTTTGTCCTCCATACGCTAATGCAATATTGAGAAAGTGATTATCATAATTTTTTGTTGCATCATCTAATCGCTTTAGAATTTCTTTAATTGAATCAGGCAGTAGTTCTATTCTGCCAATTCCTTTAACTCTCATTTTATTTTTATGAATTCTGGGATCATTGTACAGTTTTTCTAGTCTAATACGAATCAGCTCATAAAGATGCTCTAATTCCTTATCATCTCTATCTAGATTCTCTGCTGAAAGTGCATACAATGTAATTATTTTAATATCAAATTCTTCGCACCAATCAAGAAGATTTTCTACTGCATCGGCACCCTTCCAGTGACCTGTTTTTGGAATGGTGAGGTGTCTTTTTGCCCATCTTCTGTTTCCATCTAAAATCAAGGCAAGATGATTTGGAATATCTCCACCACGTATTTCACTTTCAAGTCTTTTTGAATAAATTTTGTATAGCCCAGATAATTGAAATATTGTATCTTTTATTTTGTTAATATCCAATCACCGCTAATAATTGGTACATGCTAGATGATATCAGTGTTTTTCAGGAATAAAGTTATTGCAAAGGAATTTTTGCTTATTTTAGTCTGAAACCATCTCTTGACGTTTATGTTTTCTATATTTTTTAAAGAGAATAGTCGCTGAAATCAGGGTAGCTGCAAGACCTGCTAACAAAGGTGGCACTAGTGTAATTGAATCAACACCGGGATTCATCATAATAATCGTAAATTGAGATGTTATAGGATATAGTGCACCAAGAACTACAATTCTTAAAACATCGCTAATTTGTCTTGGTACTCCTCCTATCCAGTTGCTAAGCAGTATTCCTGCAAAAATTGCACCCAAACCCATCCATAAAATTGGTAGTGCTCCTGTAACAAATTGACCAATTATTATTTTATCTGTAAATATTGTAAGTAGATCTGAATCTTTTTCTACCAATTTCTGATCAACTGAATTAATTCCAGCTGGAACTGATGATAAAATCAACAAAATACCTGCAACCATTGTAAATATCCTAATAAATCCCATAGGCGTAGGTTTTGTCAAATTAGCCCATGCTCTATCTATATCAAAAGCTCTAATTAAAAATGCTGCACCTAAAATGCTTACTAGCACTGCAAATATTTCTGCAGTGTATCCAAAAATTGTTGCAACTCCGCCAATCAACAAAAGTATTCCTGGAACTCCCAAGAAAAATTTAGAATATTTTGAATCATATGCTAACATTTTTAGGTATTTTCCAAAAACTGCATAAGAATATTCAACACTTCTGCTTACTTTCATTACCACTCTTTGCACAGAAACAACTGGTAATACATTTTGAATAACTGGAATTACACTTTCATCATCTTCTCCATCTGATACAATTACTGCACCATTTGCAGAAAACACCTCTAAAATTTTTTTTATTTCTATTAGAATTTTTTCATCTGCTTGTACTCCCCTTTCTTTAATGCCAGATACAATTACTACTTCAACTTGGTAGCCCTTACTTATCAGATCTTCATATGTTTTAATTGCAGAAAACATTGAATTAGAATCCGCATCTTCTGGATCTTCTAATGCTAATCTCTGCGCTGCATTAATGCATGCATCTCTTCCAATAACTGGTGTAACTATGCCTGCTTTTTCACCTATGTCATTGTCTCTGTCAACACAAATTACTAGTAGTTTGTTAGCTGTGGATGCATTGACATCTTTTTCTACCTTGTCAGATCTCTGAGACATTCTTTTTTCTAACTGTTGAATTGCTTTTTAACGATTTCCAACTTTTAAAAATATTATAATTAGGTTTTGAGCCTAACTAGGGTCTTAACTCATTTGATTTATTGATTAATTCTTGTGATTCTGATCTTAATGATTCTATTTTTTGCATAATTTCAGTATCGATTTGACCTTCTTTTAACATATTTGCTGCAACTTTGGTTTCTATGATGTATTCATTGAATTTTTTTAGAGCCTCCATGTAACTAATGTAACTATCTTGCCACTCTTCTGGTGGTTTAGATGTTATGAATTCACTAATTTGAGCAGTAACTTGTGTTGATGTTACTTCTGTTATTGCAATATATTCATCGGGAGATGTTTTTTCATTTAAAAGATTCTGAAATTCTGTTTCAATAGATTCTTGTAAAACCTCATGAATTTTCTTTACTCCGTCAAGATAATTCTCATAATCTGATACCACCAAAGTAGATGGATTCTCTTGAGGTATAATCCAAAAGAGAAAACTTACAGCTGTAATTGCTGCTAAAATAATCACTGTAACTGCAATCCCCTTTTTAGATGCCATTTTGTTAGCTTAGAATAGGGTGTTTATAACTGGTAAACCTTTCAAAATATAGTCTCTTATTGAATAAATGTTAAAAAAAATCAATACAAATACAATTCTTATTAGAAATATTAAAAAAATCACAATATTCGTTGAAGTTTTTTATAATACTTCATTTTTGATACATAAAAAAATTTACACACATCTAGTCTATAGTTAAATAATTTTCACAGGCTCTTCCTAAATACCACCAAGTACGACATTTTCTAGAATGGTAGAAGCATATTGCGTAAAATGCAGAGCTAAAAGGGAAGTCAAAGATCCCAAAGAAACTAAACTAAAGAACGGACGTCCTGCTGTAAAAGGCACATGTCCTAAATGTGGAACTAATGTCTTCCGAATAGGAAAGATGTAGGTCAACAAAATCCACACGATTTCTCTTTTTCAAAAACCAATATAGGGTACAGTATACACAATTTTTTAGTGGCCAAGTCCGATTATGAACGTCTACTTAAGAGAATTCAAGATAAGTTAGGCGATACTAGAAAAACATCTGCTGCTAGATTTGAACTTCCTGTGGTTGATGTGATGTGGGAAGGCCAAAAAACTTTTCTGCGTAATTTCTCAGAATTTCCAAAAGTTCTTCGTCGAGATCCTGACAAAGTTCTACAATATCTCTCTAAAGAATTTGCAGTTCCAGCTGAGCGCTTAGGTGATAAGGCAATGTTTGTTGGGAGAAGAGCGCCTGATGACTTTACTCGTCTTTTCCAAATTTATGTTAAAGACTATGTGGAGTGTCATACTTGTAAAAGTCCTGATACAAAGATTTTAAAAGAAAATCGAATATCTTTTTTGATTTGTGAAGCATGCGGTGCAAAATCTACTCTAAAAGGTAAATATGCATAATGCAATTCTCAGTTAAAGTTACTGAATATCAAAAAAATTTAATGTTGAATATTTGTGATGCCGATCTTCTTGGAAAAAATATATCTCAAAATGAATTGACTGTGACAATAAGTAAGAGCTATTATGGTGATCAAATAATTGAAAAAGATGAAGCTAAAAAATTACTTGAAAATTCATCGATAATTAATATGGTCGGAAAAAATACTATATCTCTTTCATTAGAACTTGGAATTGGTTCTGAAAATGGAGTAAAAAAAATTTCTGGAATACCTTTTTTGATTGTTTTTAAAATGTAATGCATTAAAATCACAAAACAAGAAGCAATTATATTTTTTATATGAAAATACTATCTAAATACAAATACAATGAAGGAAATCTCTTTTATCTAGTATATGCAATAATATTCATTGTCCGATGATATAATGTCAGATGATTTGTTGTATGATGATTTAAGTAGAAAGTTAGAATCAAAAGTTGACAATAAATTAATCTCTAAATCCAAAAGAGGAGGTATGGAAGATGGATTCAAAAAAGGCAAGGTGATCAACGAAGTTTTAGACAAACCTACTGTGATGACACTTTACAAGATGATCACAGATCATATTATTGCATATGTTAATGGTCCTGTAAGTGCAGGAAAAGAATCTGTTCTTTTTTGGGCTGTCGATGAAAAAAATAATGATGTTGCATTAAAAATTTACTTGATAAGTACTTCCAATTTTAAAAAACGAGAGCAATACATAACGGGAGATCCACGATTTTCAAAATTGAAAAAGGGAACAAAAAATCTTATTTATCTATGGGCAAAAAAAGAGTACAAAAATTTATCGCAGTGCTATAAGTGTGGAATTCCAGTCCCCAGACCTCTTTATCTAACAAACAATGTGCTTGCCTTGGACTTTATTGGCGAAAATGGTTCACCTGCAAAGATTTTACTTGAATCTGAAGTTGATGAAAATGATTATGTTCAAGCAATCTCAATAGTTACACGGCTCTATCAAAAAGCTAAACTGGTTCACGGAGACTATTCTGAATATAATATTTTTAAAACTCCTAAAGGATTGGTTCTTTTTGATCTTGGTTCTGCAGTAGATCTGAGGCACCCTAATGCTCATGAATTTCTTAAAAGAGACATTAATAATATAACTCGATTCTTTTCTAAAAGGGGAATTTCTGTTGAAGATCCAACTAAAATATTTGAGGATATTGTAAGATGAGCTTTGAAAAAATACTTCGAATTCCAAATGAACGAATAGCTGTACTAATTGGCAAGTCTGGAAATGTAAAATCTAAGATTGAACAACTCTGCTATGTTACTTTAGATATCGATGGCGAAACTGGTGAAGTTTTTATTAAATCTAATGGTGATGTTGAAAACATTCAACCTTTCAAAGCTATGGAGATTGTTACCGCAATAGGTAGAGGATTTTCTCCTGAAAATGCAATGAGTTTACTAAAGGGTGAAAATGCATTACATGTGATAGATTTGAGAGAGTTTGCAGGAAAGTCAAATGCAAATATTGAAAGGATAAAAGGGAGAATTATAGGAGAAGGTGGTAAAGCAAGAAAAAACATGGAAAATCTAACTGGAACACATATCTCTGTTTATGGAAAGACTGTTTCAATAATTGGTGATACTAGTAAACTAAGATTAGTTGTTGATGCAATATCGTCAATATCAAATGGTAGTATACATGGTGCAGTTTACAACAAATTAGAAGCAGCAAACAGAAAAAATAAACAAGAAAAAATGCAATTATGGGAAAACCAAGATGTCTTCGATTAAAGAAAAATTTAATCAAATCTCACCAAGTGAGTTTTTTTATAGAAATAGGGATCTAGCTGGTTTTAGCAATCCTACTAGATCACTATATACAGCAGTAAGAGAATTTGTAGAAAATTCTTTAGATGCATGTGATCAGAAAGGAATCCTTCCAGATGTTCATATGTCTATAAAGGCAGTAGATCCGGAAAAACCAGATCCAAAACCATACATTCTAACAGTCAAAGATAATGGACCTGGAATAGAATCAAAACATGTTCCGTTGGCATTTGGAACTGTACTTTATGGCTCCAAATTTGGGTTAAAACAGGCACGAGGCATGTTTGGTCTTGGAGCAACCATGGCAATTCTGTATGGCCAGATTACAACAAACAAACCCGTTTTAGTCAAAAGCTCAACTGATGGAAAAATTCAAGATGAATTTGAATTGTTATTAGATATTCAAAAAAATAAACCTGTGATTTTAAAACATAATACTAAAGAAGTGACAAAACGTGGCCTTTCTGTTAGTATCTGTTTAGAAGGAGATTATGCAAAAGCAGGTTCAAAAATTAAAGATTATGTCTATGAAACATCATTGATTACACCATATGCAACAATAACTTTTGATGATCCTAAGGGGGAAAAATTCCATTATTCTAAAATTGTAAATGAAATGCCACCTGCACCTACAATAATTAGACCTCATGCACATGGCATTGATGTTGAAACAATTAGACGAATGATGATTGAATCACAATTTGAAATACCCAACATTGATGATGCTATGGTTGAAAAAGTTAGAAAAGATTTAGGATTATCAAAAAAAAATCTTGCATTCGCTGGAATAATGGATAAAGCAAAAAAACGTTGGAAGACTCTTTCTAGACCTGTAAGAGTTGTCATCTCTTTGATGTCTTTTCTTGAAATGGATTTTGATAAATTAAATAAAATTCGAATTGATGATATTGATGTACCAAATAAAAAATTATATTATTGGGATTTTGGTGACTCTCAATCTAAATCTGTAGATATGGATCCTGAAAATCCATTTTATAAACAATTGACTGGTACTGTTCAGGGAGAAACACTAACTACATTTTTGACAAAAAGATTCCAAAGAATAGGACCATCAACCGCTGTTAAATTTGCAGAGTTTGCAGGCTTCAAACCAGAAAAACGAATGGGATCTATGACTAATGAAGAATTAGTAAAACTAAGTGATTCACTACAAAAATTTGAAGATTTTCTTTCACCAGACCCAAGTTGTCTGGCACCACTAGGGGAAGAACCACTTGAAAAAGGAATAAAAAAATTCTTTAAACCTGATTTCTGTGAGGTGATTCAACGCCCAGCTTCCGCCTATTCTGGGTTTCCATTCATTGTAGAGATGGGTATTGCATATGGTGGCGAAATACGTCCAGGCGGTCCACATGTTTATCGATATGCCAATAGAATTCCATTACTTTATGATGAGGGAAGTGATGTAGTTCTAAAAGTAGTAAATGATACTGATTGGAGTAGGTATAAAGTCAAAGGTGATCCACCATTTGTTATAGTCACTCATATCTGTTCTACTCGAATACCTTACAAGACAGTTGGAAAAGAAAATGTGGCAGATAGACAAGAAATAGAACGTGAATTAAGATTAGGACTCCAATTTTTGTCTAGAAAACTTGCAGCATACATGTCTAAGCGAGGTCAAGCTGAGATGGCAAAAAAGAGAGCAAATCTATATGCAAAATATCTTCCATTAATTGCACAGTTTTGTACAGAACTTGCTGGAAAGACTAAAGAACCAAATTATAAGAAATTATTAGAAGAGGAGATAATAGTTGACGACAAACAAAACTAAAGATCGTAAGCAAAAAGCAATTGAAAAGCAGCAGAATATAATAGATGCACTAAAAGATCATGGTGCTAAAGTTTACGGTGATTTAGATAATGGACAATTTCCAAAATTTTCGATTCCTAGCAGATCTGTTAGTAATATAGTCTATGACAAAAAACTACGACAATATATTTTAGGAAACTCCGCTGCACTTAGAAGTTCAAGAAATTCTTCTCAATTAAGATCATTCACACAATTAATGTGGTTAGCATTTTTTGCCAATAGACTAACACAAGAAAAAAAATCATCCACATTAAGAGATGTCTATTATTCATCCCAAGCATTCGCAATTGAATTTGAAGACCAGTCTGAGTCTGATAATATCATCGTTGATTTGGAAGCAGTACTATCAAAACCCCGTGAAGATTTCCATATATTCCCAGAAGAGAGAAGTTCAATTTTTGGAGATTTGAATATAGAGTATACAATTCCTGGCTATGAAGGTAAAAAGATGAATCTTTCTAACCATCCTGATGGATATGCAATAGGTCCTAGCTTGACTACTGCAGAATTAGTAGACACAAGTGCCGAGATTGTAATTGCCATTGAGAAAGGTGGTTTATTTACAAGATTTGTAGAAGAACAAGTTGATAAAAAATTCAAATCTATTATCATTAATACTGGAGGACAAGCTCCTCGTTCCACTAGAACTCTTTTAAAAAGATTACACGATGAAATGGGATTACCTGTAATTGTTCTCACAGACGGTGATGTGTATGGAGAACATATTGCAATGGTAATAAAATCTGGGTCTGCAAATGCTGCACATCTAAGAGAACTTACAGTTCCAGACGCAAAATGGGTAGGCGTATGGGCTACTGACATTGAAAAATTTAAACTTCCAACAATTCCTATGACTGAATCTGACATTAAACGATGTTACGATCTACAAAGTGATCCTAGATATCAAGAAGGTATATGGAAAAAAGAATTAGATGTATTTCTTAAAATAAAAAGAAAAGCTGAGTTAGAAGCATTTTCAAAATATGGTTTGACAAATATTACTGATAAATATCTTCCACAAAAATTAGAACTTGCAAAAAGTCTATAATTATTTTATTCTTAGTGTAAGTACGCCATTTCTATATTTAAAATCAACAATTTTCATTTCATTTGAACCTTCTATTGTGACTTCTTTTGAAAAACCCATAGAACCACGAATATACAAAATACCATCAATTAATCTGACTGCTATTTTGTCTTCTGGTCCTGGAACTTCAGCTACAAAGACAAAATCTCCTTCTCCTTTGATAAGATCGTAAACCCAATTTTTTGTCTCTTGCTCTCTTGCATTATACACTGGTTTTTGTTCTTTAGTCATTTTCTTTAGAACATGAACCCAATAAAACATTGTAATTGCAGCAGCTCCAATTAGAATAAAACTGACGAATCCTGAACCTGATCTTTGAGTCATTATGTAAATAATCCCAAGAAATAAAATCACCATAATTGGAATTACAAAGTTTAATGATTGTTCATTTGAATATGTTCCCTTATAACTTGCCAAGTAGTTCGATTTGACTTTGACCAAATATAAAGTATCTTTGGTTTTTATTACCATTTTTTTGAAATTCATCCAAATGACTAGTGATAATAAAACTGGTAAATTGACGATGAGAGATATTGTTTTGAAAGGCACAATTATTGCAGTAATTGTAACTATTCCATCTATTGTGTCTTTTATGGTTGCTTGGATAATTCTTGATAATTTGATACAGGCTGCAATCATCGGCGCTGTAGTTCATTTTATTGCAATGGGATTTTCACTAAAAATATCAAAAAAATTGGTGAAAAGAGATTCATAATACTTTATTTGACTAGATTTTATTCTAACATTGATGGATATTTCAAGAATTGAAAAAGATCTAATTTCAGAAATAAAATTAGAACCACTACAAGCAAAAGTCTTTCTTTTAATCACATGTCATGGGAAAATGTCTCCTCTTACAATTGCAGAAAAACTAAAGATTTCAACTGATGATGCTTTGAATACTGCTAAGGCACTTATGACGTTGGGTGCTTTCATAGATATTTCTGCAACTGAGTTTGAGGCCATGCATCCTAGATTTACTGCTGTCAATATGTATAGAAAATTATGTGAGCGAGAAAATATTGAATTTAAACGAAATAAAATTGTAGACAATATAGGAGTAATTCTAGAAAAATCATATGATGATGCAAGAACTAAATAATCCTAATGTTTGCTGAACAATATTGAATACTGATACCGAATCATGTAAACATCAACCTGTGTATTTTGGGGTAGTCAATATCAACATAGATGAGAGAACTATAGGCTCAGTTGATGTCTGGCGATGTGGTGTCTGCAAAAAACGATTTTGTGAGGAAAAACAATTAGGAATAGAAGAGTTGGCAGATTTGGTAGGAATGCCAAAAATTGATCCAGATGCAAAATGGGGTGTTACTGTGTGTAAATTACAACAAGGAAAATACAAATGGAAATTAGTTAGACTGAAAGAAAATTCTGAAATTAAACATGAGTGTTTAAATGAACAAATTGTTTCTCTTAAAGTAAGAAATTTCAAAGTTGAAGATGATCAGCATTGGAGCTTTTTGATAGATGATAATGTTAACAAGGCTGTAGAAATTTAGCTTAAATGAATCTCAAAGTTCACATTAATAATGTTCATGGAAGCCAGATGGCGGCAAAAATTACTGGTACTTTTACCATTGATGCTCATACTTTTAGATTCAATGCAATTGCATTTGGACGAATTGGTGGCCAAAATGTCGGTGCAAAAATTTCCAAAATTACAGAAAAAGAGCTAGAAAAACTAGGCTATAATATTGATGATGTGATAACTTCATTACAATCTAATCTTCTTCAAGGTGATCTTACTTTGCCCGAAGGACTAAAAAGAGAATCTTTTGTTGACGATTAGAATTCAGCTTCTTCTAAAGCCTTTGCACACGAACAACTTCTTGTTTTTGGAATTTGACTAATTAAATCTATAAGAACTTTCTTAGTTCTCTCTACATTTTTTGATAATGTCTCCAAAACTTCTTTGGCAGTAACTGGTTTTTCTGCCCATACGTCGTAATCCGTTACTGTTGAAATTGATGCATAACACATTTGGGCTTCTCTTGCAAGTTGACATTCTGGAACTAATGTCATTCCAATAATACTTGCTCCTGTAGTTCTGTAAAATTTTGATTCTGCTTTGGTAGAAAACCTTGGACCTTCAATACAAACATATGTGCAATCTTTATGAATGTGAAGATTTTGTTCCTTTGCAACTTTTAGAATTGATAATTGTAATTCAGGACAAAATGGGTCTGCTACGGAAATATGGATGACTCTGCCATTATCTGAAAATGAACCGTTTCTTGATTTGGTAAAATCTAAAAACTGTGTTGGCAATGCAAAATGTCCAGGTTCTATCTCTTCTTTTAAACTTCCAACTGCTGACGGTGCAATTATTCTTGTGATGCCTAATTCTTTGAATGCCCAAATATTGGCTTTGTAATTTATCAAATGTGGTGGAATTGTATGTTTTTTACCATGTCTTGGTAAAAATGCAATTTTTCTCCCTTTAAAAATTCCAACTGTAATTGAATCTGATGGTTTTCCAAAAGGTGTATCTATTGTAATTTCTTTGGCATTTTCAAGTATCCCTGAATCATAAATGCCAGTTCCACCAAAAATCCCGATTTCTACGTCTTTTTCCATTAGTATTTGACCAATGATTTACAGTTGTATTGACTGATTCCCTTCATTCCATTTAGTTCAGTTAATTCTATTATGAATGCAAATCCTGTAATTTTTCCACCTGCTTTTTCTATTAATTTTGCAGATGCTTTTGCTGTTCCTCCTGTTGCAAGTAAATCATCGCAAATTAGAATTCTCTGTCCTTTACTGATTATGTCTTTTTGAATTTCAATTGTATCTTGACCATATTCAATTTTATATGATAGTTTAGTAGTCTTGCCTGGTAGTTTCCCTGATTTTCTAATCATGATCATCCCTTTATTGTATCTAGTAGCTAGTATGCAAGCCAGTAAGAATCCTCTAGATTCTATGCCTGCAAATAAATCTACATCTTTTGGATGAAAGTGTTTTGTAAATTCATCTGCAATAAATGACAATGCGGATGGATCTTTTAACATGGGGCTGAAATCTCGAAATAATATTCCTTTTTTAGGGAAATTTGGAAATTCTAATATTTTTTCCTTAAGATTCATATTTTGAAATTAAAATAGGTGGAATAAAATTGTTTGAAGTTATTTTATATCAAAAGTTGTTTCAGCAGTATTCTGCGCATCTTTTACTTTGATAGTATATGATCCTGGTACCGTGTCTTTTGGAATGAACCATGGTTGTTTGATTTCTCCATTGCCAGAAGCAGGAAATGACAATGTCTCTATTATCTCGCCATCTGATGTTAAGATTTCAATTTGTACTGTTTGGATCGCATTTACCACTTTAATGTTGATACTTTTTCCAAATCCTGGAATTTCCATACCTTGACTCACAGTAATAGTAAGTCCTTCCTCGGCAGATGTTATTACTTCGATCCCAATCTTATCGAGATTTGGACCACTTTGTGCTTTAATTGACCAAATACCTGGTTTTGCTTTAGAAGGTACTCTTAACTCTCCGCCTTTGATATTCCCCTCTTTATCTGAAAATATCTCTTTTGTTTTCCATACTACTCCTTCAGTGTCGATTAATTCCAATGTTAAAAGTGCATTTGAATTTGTTTTTCCTAAAACTAAAATCGCGTCTCCTGGTCTATAATCTAATTTCGTACTGCTGATTTTAATTTCACCTGATCCTGCTTGTAACCCAACTGTAAATATTTCAGAACTTGTGGCAGAGCCTTTATTGACAACTGCAGTGTATGCTCCAGATGAATAACCAGTTAGTTCTAAGCTAAATGTCTTTTTTCCATCTTTTTGTAATGTTATAGGAATTGTTCTACTACCATCTGAAAATATTTTTTCCTTATCTGATGGATCAATAATTAACATGCTTAGTTTATCTAATGGTTTTCCAGTTAATGATATGATTGCAGTTTCTATAGGTTTATAATTTAATTTATCGAATTCTATGTTTATTGGTATTGAAGGAATTTCTCCTAATCCTGCAAAAATAAATTCTTTCGTTCCCTCCTGTGTAGCTATTAATGTCCACGTACCCTCTTTGTCTACGTTTGCTTTTGTAGGATATTCAAATTCCACAATTCCTGATTCACCAACTTGAATTATGTCTGAAAATTTTTCAGCCCCTAGTGGATCTTCTAGAACTATCTCTAGTACTTTGTTTGGTATTGCAGTCCCATTAAATTTTATTGTCTCTCCTGGATTAAATTTCAAAGCAGTTGGTGTTAAGATAATGACTTTGGATGATTCTAAAATCCAAGATGTTGAAATTTCATCTTTACCGTCGGAAATAACAACACTATATCTTCCAAATGGTGCATCTATAGGTACTATGATTGGTTCTTCTATTTTCCAATCTCCTTTAGAATCTACTTTTGCTGTTCTTGTGTTGATAATTTTTCCATCTGCATCTTTGATTGATGCCGTAATACCACCACTAGGTTGAGCTGTACCTGAAACTTCTAAAAAGTCTCCCCTATGCATTATCTCTGGAATTCCTTTGATTGTGAGTTTTATATTTTCAGTAGCTGGTATTCTGGTTTCTGCTTCTCCTATTCTTAGACTTATTTTCTTTTCATTTCCTGTTTTGTCTTTAACAGAAAAATCTACTCTTTCAGCACTTTGCTTTTTTGGAATTATCACAGTACTGACAAAACTACCACTTTTATCTGTGTTAAAAGTTCCAATTTTGTCTGTGTTTATGTAAAAATCAAATTGTTGTAACGCTCCAAAGTTCTCTCCTGCAATTCTAACTGTTGATCCTGCATTGGGTTTGTCTGGAATTATTCTAAATACTGAATCAGATAAAATTCCACCACCTGAATTTTCCGCTGTTAGTTTTTCATTAATTATGGGTTTTGGTAATTCTTTTGGACTAGTTATTCCAGTTTCTATCTGTTCTTCGTTTTTATCAAGTGCTTTCCAATTTATTCTTGGATTTGTTTTATCTGTTTTAATTCCAATTTTTATAGATTCACCTGGTTTGACAGATTCTGTAGATGTAAACACTATGACTCCTTGAGGTGTTTTTTCACCAATCCAACCGCTTTCTGTTTTAAATGATTTAAAATTAATATCACTGCCTAACCAAATTCTAAATGAATTTACATCTTCTTTTCCACTGTTTATAAATTCAATAATAGTGGTTTCTTCAAATGAAAAACTTGTTGCATCAATTGTTTCTGCTGCATATGCATTGATTGGAATAATTATTGCTATTGTTAAACATAACACGACTAAGGACAGGAAAACTCCTCTGGCGGAGGATTTGTTCATATGCTCAAGTTGCTTCATCTCTAAATTAAACCTTAAAGGATATTTTACTGCTTTGTATTTGTTATTAGAGTATTTTTCATTAGCAAACTTCTTTAATCTTAAACTCTGGTCCTTTGAAATTTAGCCAAATCTGACTTTGTCATTACATTTTGATATTGTCGTATTCTTTCAGCAATTAATCTATATAATGATCTAAATTGGTCTTTGGTTTTGTCTGATAAGAAATCCGTCTCTTCTAAGGTGATTTTTTCACAAATATATCGAGTGATTTCTTCATTATCAAATTGACCCCAATCATAATCTCTATGTTCTTCCCAAATTTTTCTCAAATTGTCTAAAACTCCTTTCTTTTCCTTTAAAGTGACCTCTCTGGATGTGAGATTTGAATAGCCTTCTTTTCTTAATCTAATCTCATATGTTTGATTAACTGCATACAGGTAATCTTCTAGAACAATATAGTCCTCAATTGATTCTAGATTCTTTCCATCTCTCTCAAAAAATATTGTCTGAATTGGTGAGAATTCGTTTGATACTAACTGAGCTGAAATTTGTTTAGATTCGTCTGAATTGTCTAATAAAATAAATGTTTTATATCCATGATTTCTGTAAAAAATTGCTAGAGGTAATACAGAATTTTTATTGTATGCGGCTACAACATTTAATGGATTCATTGAAATATTTGGATCCTGTAAAAATTTATCAAAAGCATTTAGATACATTGCATCTGACATTGTTTCTACAATGATCACTGGTCTAGAATTAGTTCCAATTTCTCTATCTACAATTGACTCAACTAATCCTCTTGATAAACCATATAGTATCGGTGTTAATGTTTTATCATCTGCATTCCAATAATCATAAAAAATTTTACTGAGATGTTTTCTTTTATCTAATTCTACTACTAGTAGGTTTCCAGGTGTATAATCAAAAATCATAAATGGTGAATGAGTAGCATACAAAACTTGATTTGATCCTGCCAAACTCTTCAATAAATCTGAAATCCCTCTTTGCTGTGTAGGGTGAAGATTTCTTGCAGGCTCATCCAAAAGTAATATTGCTTCTTTTAACTCAGCTCTTTGTGTTTCTGCTGCAAAGTTTACAATAAAAGAAAATGTCCATTTGAAACCCTCAGCTCTTCTATTTAGCAAGCCTGTATTGGTTACTGTTCCATCACGATGTACATCAGAAATTACAACGCTCATGATGTTTCCTGGGTTGTATCTTAAATCAACATGGATTGGATCCCCCTTCCATGCAGGATTTAATTTCTTAGTTAGTCTGTTACTTGCAGTATTGAGTAGTTTAATGCATTTTGATGGAGTTCCTTTAACATCATCTAATGCTTTAATGTCTAATTCTGCTAAATAGAAAAGATTTCTTACCGTTTCAGCCTTGTCAAATTCCTCAACAAATTCTATTGAGCTCATTTGTTCTCCTTTTTCCTCTCGAAGATATTCATTTAGATTGATATTGCCGTAGATTTTTTTGTAATCTGAAAAATATACAAAACGAGGGTGTAATTCTGCTGCAATAAAATTCTCCAAAGCTGATTTTTCACTCTCTCCACTAAGAAGTTTAGAGAATTGATTTTCAGGACTCTCGTAGATTTTTTCCCACTCTTCAATAACTTTTGGTTCTTGTACGGCTATTACGTGAAATTGATTACTAAATTCAGCCATTCCACTATCGAATACTTCCTGATTTTTTGGAGGAGGACCTTCAAACAATTTTGTATCTATTTGAATTCTAAGATGATTTGGTATGGTGTCTAAAAAACTCAGTATTTGATTTGAAAAATTCTCCCAAGAATTTAATTCCCTGTTTCTCTCTTCACTAATTTGAATATCTTCAAATTCATATTGCACTTTTGTTTTTTTATTGGTTCTAAATAATTTTATTTTCCTCATTTCAGGCAAACCTGGAAATGATTGTTTGAGTAATCTGATTTCATCTGAATTTAATTCAAATTCTCCTTCAGCTAGCTTGATTTCTCCTTTGAGTTCTTCTGATAATTCATCACAAAGATCTAATTCTGAAACCCTTTCATCTCTGTTCAATAAAGTTAGTGCTTGTAGAATTGTTGTTTTTCCACTTTCATTTCTTCCAACAAAAGCTGCTAAATCTCCTACTGTAATTTCACCAGAATCATGAATGCAACGATATGCTCTAACTCTAAATTTTCTAAGTCGCATCTAGCAATATTTAGTCGGCTCCGATTTAACTCATTCGTCAAATTCATCATAAGTATTGAAATTTTGCTAAATAGATATAAGGGAATTGCAGGTGAAAAAACGAAATGGCAACTAGACTGGTATACGTTGTATTTATTTTGCCTATTGTACTTTCAATTACTTTTGGTTCTGTAGTTATGGCAGATATTCTTCAATCCACTGACAGAGAGCTGAACATGTGGCGTGTTGGCTCAACAAATACCATAATTCATGATAAATCCATTCAGATAATTGGATTAGAAAAACAATATCTTGCTTCTACTCCAATTGAGATACAAGTAAACGTTGATGATCCCTTTTTTGATTGTGGTGATCTTTATGTTGTAATTTACTCTGGAAAAAACACTGTAATTACACAAAGCGGATTTTTCAAACAGTGTTTTGATAAAAATAATGTTCTTTTGCCTATTGATGATGAGTTTTCTGAAATAATAGATACACCTGGTCAATATGAGTTAGTCGTGAAAATGAACGATCAGAATCAAAAGAGTAGTATAACAGCAAGTGGAAAATTTACTATTAAATAGGAATGAAATCATGTATGGTTAGGAGTTATATTAAAAATTAAGGTGATTTGATGGCAAAGAACAAAGATAAACTATCTGTAGGTACAGCAAAAGAAGTACCTTCTAAAGAAAAGAAATCAGCAAAAGTACCTTCTAAAGAAAAGAAATCAGCAAAAGTACCTTCTAAAGAAAAGAAATCAGCAAAAGTACCTTCTAAAGAAAAGAAATCAGCAAAAGTACCTTCTAAAGAAAAGAAATCAGCAAAAGTACCTTCTAAAGAAAAGAAATCAGCAAAAGTACTGCCCAAAGAAAAGAAACTAACTAAGAAAGAACTAGAAGAAATTAAAAAAGAAGCTGAAAAAACATTAGAAGAAGAGTTAGAAGAACAATTAACAGATGAAGAGATTGAAAATTTTCAAATTGAAAAAGTTGACATGGAAAGACTCACAAATAAAATCTGTGATGTTTTAGCTGAACGCGAATCGGACGGAATGTTTCAAAGTGAATTATGGAAAAAACTTAAACTTACAAGTAGAGATGGTTCTAGACTTGCATTAAAATTAGAAAGAATGGGAACTATTTACAGAGAAAAAATTCTAGATAAAGGTCGTTGGACGTATAAATTAATTCTAAAGAAAACACCCATTAGCACTCTATCAATTGAGAATGCTCCCTGCCTCGTTTGTCCTGTGGAACAAAAATGTTCACTCGAAGGAGAAATCAGTCCTCGTAATTGTCAATTTATTGAAGACTGGGTACTTGCTGACATGAAAAAACCTGCGAAAGTCAAATGAAGCTCATAGATGCACGACGAGATCAATATAGAAAATTAGCTCATGAACAAGGATTTCGAAGTAGGGCTGCATACAAACTCAAACAGTTAAATCAATCTTATCGTATTATTGGACCTGGATTTTATGTTCTTGATTTAGGATGTGCGCCTGGAGGTTGGACTCAAATGGCAGTCAAATTAGTCGGTAACAAAGGTAAGGTTATGGGTATTGATACATCATATGTGGAAGAAATTCCTGGCGCTCATATTATTAGAGAAAATATTGAAAATGAATTTGTAGTTGATGAGATTTTATCTTATTTTGAAAGAAAAGTTAATGCTGTAATATGTGACCTTTCACCACAAGTTACTGGAAACTGGTCTGTTGATCATGCAATACAAGTTTCATTAAATTATGAATGTGCAAAAATAATGGACAAAGTTTTAATGCATAAAGGAAATGCAATTTTCAAAGTTTTTGATGGAGAATACTCTATGGAGTTTAAGGACTATATTAAAAAGAAATTCTCGAGAATAAATCTCACAAAGCCTGAAGCAAGTCGAAAACAAAGCAGTGAATTATACTATGTCTGTTTGGGATTTACAGGCTGAGAACACTCTAATTATTTCATTTATGTTAGCATTTGTTCTAAAACCTGTAGGACAAAATGATGTAGGGCTAGCTAAATAACCGTTTTTTTGTAAATTTTTTATTGCATCTTCTAATTTTGGTGGAGATGATTTCATTTTTGATGCAATTTCATCCAATGTAAAGTAAATTCCAGGCATTTCAGACTCTACAAGACATTTTTGTAATGTTTTTTCACAACCTTTGTCTACTGATAACTCTGGTATTTTTAAAATCATATTTTCGACAAATTCTTTATCAAAAATTTTATCAATCCATAATGGTCCTCCAATACTTATTTTTGATTTACACAGTTCGCATTCATTATTTTGTTCAAGTACTATTTTTCTATGACCACAGTTTTTACAATGCAATATGTATCCTATGTTCTCTTTTTGATCCTGTCGAATAAGAACTCGTACATATGTTCTGTAATAATGCATATTGCTTTCTGCAAATAGTGGAACAACCTCCACACCTATTCTTCCTGCAACAGTTCTGAGACATCCTAAAATTAATCGAATTGCCATCTCATTACCGTATTCGACCCTTATTGGAATTCCACCGTACTTTCTCTTGCATGCATTTTGATAAAGCCCATTTAGTACTTGAAGATCAGTGGCTGTTGTAGAGAGAATTCCACCGTGCATAGTAGCCCTTATCCCACAATCAAAAAATTGCGATGATGAGCCAAACGGATCTATGTCTATAATTGAGCCTCTTTCTCCTTTGGTAGAATATTTACTAAGAAATCGACATACTTCCATTTCAGAATATTCTATGTTTTTTAAATTGTTTAGTTGTGCTGAATATTTTGCTAATTTTAATGCCGTTGGATTTAGATCATTAATTACTACCTTGTCTACTTGCAATTCGTTTGCAACTCGTAATCCTCTTATGCCCACACCTGACAATCCTTCCAAAAATATTTTTGGTCCTGCAAATTTTTTCAGAAAAGCTCCATATGCAATTATTGAGTAATCTCTACTCAATCTTGCTTTTGGATTAAAAAATGCTGGTTCTTTTGGTGGAACTTTATCAGTGATTGATTTTTTTGGAACCAATACTTTTGTTTGTCCTTCTACAATTTCCTCAAATGTTTCATCTGGAATTTGCAATTATTATTCTGTATTTACTTGACCTATAATGGTTTAATACGTGCGTTCTAAGATAGAATCCGTGCAAATTTGTGGAGTGGATGATGCTGGACGTGGTTCTATGTTGGGGCCTCTTGTAATTGCTGGAATCTCTTTGAACAAAACCAATATTCGTAAACTGTCATTGTTGGGTGTAAAAGACTCAAAGCAATTAACTCCCAAGTCACGAGAGGAACTTTATAAAAAAATAATCACATTAGTGGATGATTACCATGTTGCAAAAATTTCTCCAAAACTCATTGATGCCAGTGTTAAGAAACATGGTCTTAATCACCTAGAAGCTAAATACATGGCAAAAGTTATCGTAAAATTAAATCCTGATACCTCATATGTAGATTCATGCGATGTTAATCCACAAAGATTTGGAAAAGAAATTGCAAAATTGTCAAATAACAAAAAAATACGATCATATCACCACGCAGATAGTAGATTTGTTGTAGTTTCTGCTGCATCAATAATTGCCAAAGTTACTAGAGACAGAGCAATAGACAAACTTAGAAAGAATCACGATTTAGGAAGTGGATATCCATCTGACTCTAAAACCATTAATTTTGTTAAATCCTATTATGAAACCCACCACAACCTTCCCATTTTCGTGCGTAAAAGTTGGAAGCCTACTCAAAAAATATTGAACAAAAAATCAATTTAGAAACTTTGCAATTACTATTGCATGATCTTTGTCATATGGATGAAGATCTATTACTTGCAGAATTTCAAAATATACTTTCATCTTTTCTATTTCTTCTTCTATGATCCTTTTTGGTGATTTTGTAACATCGATACTTCTTGTTTTTATTACTAAAAAGAAATAACCATCTTTTTTGAGATACATTTTACAATTTTCTATTGCAATATTTGTTTGATCAGGCTGTGCTATGTCTACATACACTACATCCACTTTACCAAATACTGAAAAATACTCTTTTGGTTTTCTTGCATCTTGTAAAATCGGCATTATGTTTGATCTATGAGATGCAACTCTGTCCAAAAAATCTCTGGCTACTCTACTTGCATGCTCCACTCCAAAAATTATTCCTGTTGGTCCAACAATATCTGAAATATGGCTAACAGTTGTGCCAGTTGATACGCCTAGATACAATACAGTTGATTTGTTTTTAAATGGAAATATTTCTAATCCGTTCATTATCGCTGCAGCTAATTTACTCCTAAACGGATCCCATAATCTGTATTCTACACCTTTTTTTGTAATTAATTTTTCTTTGTATACTTGATTTCCTACAACCAAATTCTCAGTGGCTAGCTTTTTTTCGCCATCTGAATTTATCCAAAAAAACTCATGACTATCTTCTTTCAAACTTCGTTCTCTTTTTGTTTTTATTTACTTTAGTATCTGTTCTTTCTCTGTAGTTTTTATTTCCTCTTCTAGAATCACTACCCTCTCTTCTTCTGAAATCTCCACCTTCTCTTCTAGAATCACTACCCTCTCTTCTTCTGAAATCTCCACCTTCTCTTCTAGAATCACTACCCTCTCTTCTTCTGAAATCTCCACCTTCTCTTCTAGAATCACTACCCTCTCTTCTTCTGAAATCTCCACCTTCTCTTCTAGAATCACTACCCTCTCTTCTTCTGAAATCTCCACCTTCTCTTCTAGAATCACTACCCTCTCTTCTTCTGAAATCTCCACCTTCTCTTCTAGAATCACTACCCTCTCTTCTTCTAGATTCTCCGCCCTCACGTCTGAATATCTCTGGTTTTCTAGTTTCTCTTTCGGTAGGGTTTTCGTATTTTTTACTAATTTCGTTTACTCTAACGTTAAGTTTTTCTAGTAATGTTTTGTTGATACCTTCCCCATACACATCGACTCTTGCAGCTATGACTGCCTTTGCAGCAATTGCCCTTGCAATTTTTCCTCTCTGCCATCTAGGAGCGGCGTGAACCATTGCATGCTGAAACAATAATCCATGTTTTGGTGGTTGAGCCCCTGTCTTCAATGATCTAAATAGTGCTTTTTCTGCACCTATTACTTGAATGGTGCTTGCTGGCATTGATGCTAATTTTTTTAGACTTCCAGCTCTTCCTAATATTCTTGCACCTACTGCAGCTCCAAGTATAGCTGCAAGATTTGGTGCAATAGTTTGCATTTCTGATTCAACATGTTCTTCTAATTTTTTTCGTAAATCATGAAAATCTAGAATTTGTTTTGCAATGGATTGTACAATTGATAAATTAACATCTGAAATATCTCCTCCTCTACTTTTTGATGCAAGCAAAGAAATCATCTCTGCTTTTGAATCCGGAAATCCTGCTTCTTCATACACTTCTTTTGTTAATGATTCTCTTTTTCCAGCCAAAACAATTTGTGCATAACCATTAATGCTATCTATTATGTTGTCTAATTCTGGGAAATGTAATCCATACCACTCTCGTAATCTTGAGCTAAGTCCATTGGCAATTTTGTCAATCTCATCCAATGAATTTATTGCTTGAATAATATGAAGATCTGGGCTCTCTGAAACTTCTGTTACTTTTGATGATGATAATCCCATTGCAAATTCTCTTAATTTAGATAATGCATTAGGTATGCTTTCTGCAAATCCCGAATCCACAATTATTTGAGGCTTTGTTGTTTGGATTTTCTCTAATTCTGCCTCTTCCATCATTTGTGCATCTATGGAACTTTTTTTCAATAACGTCATCAATGATTCATCACTGACTGTGACTCCTCTTTGAAGTGGACTCAGATAATCTACAAGTTCATTTAATCTTGATTCCTTTTTTTTCACAGAAAGATAATCTCTAACTGAGTCTTTGAAAGGAAATGCTTTTTCCATCTTTTCATCTTTGAAAACTGCGATTCCCAATTCTGTCAAGATTACAGAATACATGACTTGCTAATTCTAGGTCTCCTTTTAAAAAGGTACTAGAAACCTTGTGAGTCAACTATTATATTCGAAACTACGTATATCATTCAAAGTGGAACCCAGCCTGGTTACTTCCATAGGAAAAATTCAACTAGAAAGACCTGTCATGCTGGCCTCTGGCATATTGGGTATTTCCTTAGATGTCTTTAATCGACTTTATCGCTCAGGTGCAGGTGCTGTTGTTAGTAAATCTCTCAGCACGGAACCGTGGGATGGATATCCAAACCCTACTATTTTTAGTGTAAATGGTGGCGGATGGATTAATGCAGTTGGATTGTCAAATCCAGGTGCTCCAAATTTTGCAAAAATGATAGAATCTAACAAAGATGTTCCAATAATTATTAGTTTGGTAGGTTCTATTCCTGAAGACTTTGAAATGATGGTTAGGCAATTTAAAAACTGTAAAGTTACTGCGTATGAATTAAATTTATCATGTCCACATGTTGCTAAAGTAGGACTAGAAGTAGGAGATGATCCTGAACTAGTCAAGAAAATTGTCAGTACCATGAAAAATTCTACCAATGTGCCAGTTATAGCTAAAGTAGGGTTGGGAACAACTCACTATCTTAACACTGTAAATGCTGCAATTGATTCTGGAATCGATGCAATTACTGCAATCAATACAATTAGAGCTATGGCAATTGATGTTGAAACTCAAAGACCTATCTTAAGTAATAAATTCGGTGGATTATCCGGTACTCCGATTAAACCCATTGCATTGCGATGTGTTTATGAAATTTCTTCTAAATATAACGTTCCTATAATTGGATGTGGCGGAATATCTACATGGGAAGATGCTATCGAATTTATTTTGGCAGGTTCTTCTGCAATTCAATTAGGAAGTGCAATTGGTGATAATTGGTTGCATGTTTTTAATGATATTAATCAAGGAATCCTTCAATACATGAAAAGAAAAGGTTATTCAAAAATAGATGAGATGATAGGTCTTGCAAAGAAATCATAATCATACAAAAATCTGTATAGTTGAAAAAGTAATTGATGAAACCCCTACTGTTAGAACTTTGATTTTTTCTGATGATGTAATGTCTGCTGTTCTCCCAGGTCAATTTGCAATGGTTTGGATTCCTGGAATTAATGAATTACCAATGAGTGTGATGATTTCTCAAGAATCTGGCAAAGCTGCTTTTACCGTAAGAAGACACGGTTCTGCATCAACTGGATTATTCAATGTTCAAGTAGGTCAACAAATTGGCGTTAGAGGTCCATATGGAAACTCTTTTGATTTAAAACATGGAAAACTCTTGCTTGTTGGCGGTGGAACTGGTCTTGTACCAATGATGAGATTATTGACTTTTGTTAAACCTAGTGACAATGTTACAGTTTTAATCGGTGCAAAATCAAAAAATGAAGTTTTCTTTGAAGATTTGGCAAACACTCTATTGAAAAATAATACACATCGTGTAATTGTTACCACTGACGATGGAACTTATGGTGAAAAAGGATTTGTTACAAGCATGGTTGAAAAACTAGTTAATGAAAATCACTTTGATGGAGTGTATACATGTGGTCCTGAAATAATGATGTACAAAACTGTACAACTAGCACATTCTAAAGGATTGTTTGTTCAAGCCAGTCTTGAACGCATGATGAAGTGCGGTGTTGGGATATGTGGAAGCTGTTGTGTAGGTGAAGACTTGGTTTGCAAAGATGGTACTGTATTTGATGGTGATCATTTACTATCAAACAAGGAATTTGGTCATTTTCATAGAAATAAGGCTGGAATTTTAGAAAATTATTAGGTTTGACCAGCAAGGTTTAAAATAAATCATGAAATTATTGCGTTGAAGAGTATGGGTAATCCGAAAATTGTTTTAACTGCCGATCGTACTTTGATGTCTCCGTATCGTGGTTTGTCATTAGCTACATTTTTTGGATGTGCACCTGCTGTTGATCCTAATCGTGATAAAAGCAGCCTTTTGTATAAAATTCTAGGAAACCAAGTAACTCCAAAGATTCTATTTGATTTTATTTGCAATTACATTCCTCATACTAATGGTGTGGCAAACTATGCTCCATATGGATTACGAAAAGTAGAAGCAGGTTTACTACGAGATGGTTTTAGACGTGAAGATGTAGTTGTTGCACATCCAGATCACATTGAACAATTTATTGGTCCTGATACTCAAGTTATTGGCACATATGAAATGGACCCATTGGGAATGGGGCCTGTTACAATGACTTTCACTTATGGTAGAAAACAAACCTCATATGATGAATTTTATAATACAGAACTGCACTACAGAATAAAGGCTGCAAAACAAAAAACAGGCAGTAAGGCCAAAGTCATTTCTGGCGCTTCTGGAACTTGGCAATACAATTATGATCCAGAAAAAATCGAAGAATTTGGTATCTATGCTATATTAGAAGGAGAGCTTGGAGGCATTGCACCTGAAATTGATGGGCATGCTGGTAGATTCTTTAATTATTTAATTAATGGCGATTTTGATAACATGGATCCATTCAGAAAACGTAGTGACTTTAAAGTAAACATAAAAGAATTTGAAAGAAACGGAAAAAAAATTCATGGAAGATTTGTAAATTTCTGGGATAGACCAGATCTAGATGAGATTCCTGAAATTGTAGAACCAAGTATGCACGGAATGGTTGAAGTGATGCGTGGTTGTGGAAGAGGTTGTAAATTCTGTGACGTTACATTAAGATCATTAAGATACTATTCTCCAGAAAAAGTCAAACGTGAAATTGAAGTTAACATCAAAAAAGGAGGAGCAAAATCTGCTTGGATACACAGTGACGATATTTTTGTCTATGGTATGGATCCTAGAACTGCCAAAGGAATGGAACCAAACCGAGAAGCTCTTGAAGAACTCTTTACTGCTATCATGTCTACTGGTGTAGGTCACACAAATCCAACTCATGGTACTCTGGCAGGAGCAATAGCTGATGAGAAACTTATTCCAAACCTTTCAAAAATTATAAAATCTAGTCCTGATAACATGATTGGAATCCAAGCTGGTTTTGAAACTGGAAGTTTGAGATTAATTGGAAAATATGCAGATAGAAAACTTGCTCCATACTCTCCAAGTGAATGGCATTGGGTAGTAAAAGAAGGTGTCAAAACTTTGAATGAAGATTATTGGATTCCTGCATTTACTTTGATTATGGGTCTTGATAATGACGAGCAACCAGAAGATTCTTGGGACACAATTCGTCTAATTACTGAATTAGAACACGAGCAACCCGATTCAATGTTTACTGCTACAGCACTTACCTTTGTTCCAATTGGATTATTGGAAAAATCTGATTTCTTTAACATTGGAAATGAAATGACTCCTGCACAACTAGGTGTACTCTATAAAACTTGGCAACATAACTTCAAGTATGGAATTCAAAAATTCATGACCAAGACAGGTGCAAAAGGACCACAAAGATATTTCTTTAATGCAATTGCAAGATCTTTGGGTGGTATTCCTTTAGGTGCCATGGAAAGATATGCACGTCACAAGAGTAAAGAGCATGAAAAAGTTATTGAAACTATAAAGATAAAATACTGGTAATCATACAAATACATAAATTTACTATTTTGTCTTTCTAAATTATGGCAACTCACGGTTCACTTACCAAAGCAGGTAAAGTAAGAGGACAGACTCCAAAAGTTGAAGGAAGAAAAATAGTTGGTACAAATTCTAGTCTTAGAAATAAGAGTAACTTCAAAAAACGATTTGCCTTGGGAAGATTTCCAGGACAAAACAAACCTGGACAAAGAAGAAAGAGACGTTAGCTAAGCTAAAAACTGTTACAAAGTTATCTTTTTGCGATCATTTTTCAAAACAATAACATTATAAAGTACTAGTACCGTACCATACGGTATGGTAGAAGATTTAAGATTAGATAGTTTGGAGGGCGTAGGTCCTGTAACTACTAGAAAATTATCCGATGCGGGAGTACACAATGTTATGGATCTTATCGTAAGAGGTCCTGTGGAAATTGCAGAAATAACTGGAATGGAAAAAGACACTGCAGAAAAAATTGTCAACAAAGCAAGACAACATCTAGTTGAAACTGGATTAATTTCCAGAGATTTTGTTACAGCAACCGAAGTCTACAAGCGCAGACAAGATATTGGTAAAATCACAACTGGTACTAATTGCCTTGACACGTTATTTGATGGTGGTATTGAAACACAAGCCCTCACTGAAGTTTATGGCGAATTTGGTTCAGGTAAAACTCAATTTGCACATACACTATCTGTAATGGTTCAAAAACCAAAAACAGAAGGTGGGTTAGATGGTGGTGTTTTGTATATTGACACAGAAAATACTTTCAGACCAGAAAGAATTGTATCTATTGCACAAGCACACGAGATGGATCCAGAAAAAGTTCTTGATAGAATAATTGTAGCACGTGCATACAACAGTGCACATCAAACATTAATTCTTGAGGAAGCAGGTCCTGTGATTGAAGAAAATAACATCAAACTAATTGTTGTAGATTCCGCAGTTGGATTGTTCCGTGCTGAGTATCTAGGTCGTGGAACATTATCAAACAGACAACAAAAACTAAATCACTTTGTTCACATGTTATCTAGAATTGCAGAGACTTACAACTGTGCTGCAATTGCAACAAATCAAGTCATGGCATCTCCTGATGTTTTCTTTGGTGATCCAACTCGTCCAATAGGCGGAAACGTAGTTGCACATACTTCTACGTACAGAATATACTTTAAGAAATCAGGTAAGAAACGAATTGCACGAATGGTAGACAGTCCTCATCATCCAGAAGAAGAGGTAATCTTTGCTCTAGGTGAAGCAGGAGTGATGGACCTAGAAGATGCAGAAAAAAAGACCACTAAAAAGACAACAAAAAAAGCAACTAAAAAAGAAAAAGAATCTGAGCCAGAAACTGTAGTTGAATCTGCTGAACTAGAGACAGTTCAAGCCACAGAAGATACTGATTCTGATGATTTAGAATCACTAGAAGAATAACTCTTCTTTCTTTTTCTTTATTTTTATTATCTAAATCTTAATTTTGTTATTTTATTTTGTATTCAAAATTATTACAATTTGAGAACTGGTTAAATTATAATATTATAACAGTACAATAATTATTGAATATGAGAGATATCGTGAAAATGCAATGACTGATCTTTATCGTTTGTTACCTGAAGAGATGGAAAAGATGGTAACTGACATGAATCAGCCAAGATATAGAGCAGACCAAATATTGTACCCACTGTATTACAAATTCCCAAAAAATATCTCTGATCTAAAACAGCTACCAATTGCAATGAGAGACAAATTAATTGCCGATGGATACACGATTGGTTCTGCAGTTGAAGTTCACCGTGTTGTAAGTGATGATGGAGACACAACAAAGTTACTTCTTAATCTTGCTGATGGAACTCCTGTTGAAACAGTTTTGATACAATATCCATCATCAAAGATTGGAGGCCATCCTAGATCCACTATCTGCGTTTCAACTCAGGTTGGTTGTGCAATGGGCTGCATCTTTTGTGCCACTGGACAGATGGGCTTTGAACGAAACCTAAAGGCAGAAGAGATTGTTGCCCAAGTAATTCACTTTGCCAATCTACTTATGCAAAGAGGCCAACATATAACAAACTTGGTCTTTATGGGAATGGGTGAGCCGCTTGCAAACTATGATGAGACAATGCGTGCAGTTCGATTACTAACCCATCCAAGAGGTTTTGGAATTGGACAGAGAAACATCACACTCTCCACAATCGGAATAATATCAGGCATTGACAGATTAGCAGAAGAAGATCTTCAAATCGGATTGGCAATATCGTTGCATGCACCAAATGATGCGTTGCGCAAAAAATTGGTTCCGACTGCAGGACCTCATTCAGTGGAGGATTTGATTGCAGCTGGAAAACGTTATTTCAAGAGAACTGGACGACGTGTTACATTTGAATATGCTCTCATTGAAGGCGTTAATGACTCTCCAGAGATTGCAAAAGAGCTAGCTTTGCTCTTAGATGGTAATGGCTCTCATGTTAATCTAATTCCGATAAATCCGACAGCAGGTAATTTTCAACGTCCATCTAGACGAAATGTTCTTGAATTTGAAAGAATATTATACAATGCAGGTGTGAACTGCACAGTACGTGTGGAAAAAGGATCTGAAATATCAGCTGCATGTGGACAACTCCGAACCGATATTGTTGGTTAATCATACGTCTCTAGTCGTAAGTGTTAAAATAGGGTCATTGGGAAATCTACTCAGATATGGCAACTAAGAAATCCCATGGTCGTTCACATGGATTTAAGCACAAAGCAAGAGCTGTAATGACTAAAACTGCTCCTAGAGGTGTATCTTTCCTACTACGAGAATATCATGAAGGTGAACAAGCCCTTGTCATCATCGATCCTAGACAGCACAAAGGATTACCACATAGACGTTACCATGGAAAAGTAGGTAGAATAACAAATGTTGGTAGACGTGCTATTACCCTTGATGTACAGCTAGGAAATAAAACAAAAACCTTAATCACTAGATTAGATCATATCAAACCATTCGGTGTATAATCATGGAAGAGATAAAAAAGAAACAAAGCATCTCTCTTTCAGAAGTTAAAGAGATTTTAGGTAAAGTTGATGTTGAAGAAATGGATCAAATTCAACGTTGGACATATGATTATGTTTCAAAATTTACAAAAATTGATCCTAAAGATGCTAAAGAAATGAAAAAACAACTAATGAAAGATTGTGAATTAACAGAAGAAGAAGCTGTTGAAATTGTAAATATTAGACCTACCAGCTTGGCTGAACTACGTTCATTTACATTTGGTTGGAAAAAACTAATTCTTGCTGAAACTTTAGAAAAAATGCTAAAAATTATCAAGGGGCATTCTTAAATTTCAAGGAGAAATTTATTTTGCACAGGGCTCAATCCCCACCTAGAAAGTATGAGGAATATGCATATGTTTTAGATTTTAATCCTCGTGGAAAATCTTCTACCGTACGTGGACGTGAGGGAATTATTATTACTGCAATTGGTGAAGATAGACTTACACTCTTAGAAGTTCTTGGAGTTCCAAATTCAACATTTGATGTGGGAGAAAGAATCTACATTGGAAAAGAAGGAAGAACCAAAGTTCTTTCTGTTTTAGGAAAGCTAGAATATGAGCAAATCTCATCGTCTGCTCAAAGCGAATTACGTGGAGTTGTTGACAACATTGTAACTCACAATGAGACAAGATTTGTAGATTATCTTAACAATGCAAGGCCATTAACACCAAGAATTCATGCACTAGAATTGATTCCAGGAATTGGAAAAACATACATGAAAATAATGTTAGAAGAAAGAGAAAAGAAAAAATTTCAAAGCTATGCTGATTTGCAAGAAAGAGTAGGCTTCAAAGAGCCAATCAAGCATATTTCAGAGAGAATCATGGATGAGATTACTGGTGAAAGTAGGATGAATCTCTTTGTCAAAAAATGATTAAACGAAAAAGACTAGGCCAACACTTTCTAACCTCAAATGCAATAGCAAAATCCATTGTCTCTGAGGCTAAAATTAGCAAAAATGATATAGTATTTGAATTAGGTACGGGGTTGGGCATTTTGACTCCATTATTATGTGAAAATGCAAAAAAAGTGATTTCTATAGATACAGACAAGGAATTGTACGAAAAAGCAAAATCTCGTTTTTCTAATATTGATAATCTATCCATAGAGTATGGTGATGGATTCAAAAAACAAGACCATTTTTCAATTTTTGTATCTAATCTTCCTTATTCAAAAAGCAAAGAGGCAATAGAGTGGCTAGCAGAAACTCCTTTTTCTCATGGTGTAATTATGGTACAAAAAGAATTTGCAGAAAAACTACTTACAAAATCTGCAAAAAGTAGAAGATCTGTTAGTATCATTGCAAATTATGCTTTTGAGATTGAAAAATTTTTAGATGTGGGAAAGAACAATTTTTCTCCACCTCCAAATGTTGATTCAGTGGTTCTTAAAATTATTAAAAAAAAATCAATTGAAAAAGATCTCATTAATGTAATAAACAAAATGTTCTCATATCGACGAAAAACAATACAAAATATCTTTAAGCAGTTTGGAAAAGAAACCATAATAGAGAAACGACTAGATGACCTTTCAGGTGATGAAATAATTGATCTTGCAAAAGAAATTCTTAAGAGATGAGGAATATTCTCCAGCTGAAGATACCTTCTTTATTGCTGATTATATTGCAAAAGAAAAGGGGCTTTCCGCATTGGATGTTGGAAGCGGTTCTGGGTATCTAACTAAACTATTATCTGAAAATTTTACCTTTGTTGTTGGAACAGACATTAATTTTGTTGTATTGAAAAATCAAACATACAGTACAAAAAATCTGATATGTTGCAATGGTTCTGATGCGCTGAAATCAGAGTTTGATCTAGTGGTGTGCAATCTTCCTTATCTTGCAACCGATGAAATTTTGGATGCTACTACTGATGGGGGAAAAGATGGATTTGAAATTCCTAAAAAAATCTTTGATTCACTTTACAAAAATATCAAAATAGGTGGCAAATTCCTCTTTGTAACCTCATCCCTTTCTGACTACCAAAAACTGATGGATTACGCACAAAAATTAGGTCTTAGTCCTAGAATTCTTGCAAAAAAGAAACTGTTCTTTGAAGAATTAATTCTGGTTGAAGCTATGAGACGCAAGTAAAATTTTACTTTCGTAGTTTGTCTTTTGCATATTTGATGATGGCATCAGTCATTTGTGTTGTGCTGGCATTGCCTCCAATATCCCATGTCACTGTTTTTCCTTCATTGATTACTTGTTCTGTTGCAGCAAAAATTGCATTTCTAATCTCTGTTTCTCCTAGATATTCTGCCATCCAAGCTCCTGAAAGAACTGTTGCAGTAGGATTTACTTTGTTTTGTCCTGCAAATTGTGGTGCACTTCCATGGGCTGCTTCAAACATTGCAAAATCAGCTCCCATGTTTGCAGAATAAATTAATCCAATTGATCCTACAAGTCCCGACGCTAATTCTGATATTATATCCATAAACAAATTTGTGCTTACCAGAACTGCACCATTGAATTGTTCTGGAGCAACTACCATTTGCTGAGCCATGTTATCAATGTAAATTTCTGATAATGTGATATCTGTGCCTTTAACTGCATTTTGTACTTCCTCCCAAAATATGCCATCTGTTTGCTTCAGAATATTTCTTTTAGTTATTGCAACCATTTTTTTCATATGGTGTTTGTTTGCCCAATCTACTGCAGAATTCATAAATCTCCTGCATCCTTGTCTGGTAATCTTTCTAATTGCAATTGCAGAGTCATCTGTAATCTTTACTTCTATCCCTGTGTAGAGACCTTCAGTAGCTTCTCTAAAACAGACACAATCTAATTTTTTATTTGGGGTTAGTCTGTCATATGTTTTAGTTGGTCTGATGTTAGAGTATAATTCAAATTTTTGACGTAATGTTACAGCTACACTTCTTGGGGCATCTGGTACTGGTATTGTAGTAGTCGGTCCTTTAAAACACGCATCAGATTCCTCTAAAATCTTCATTGTTGCATCAGGAATGTATGATTTGTCTTTTCTTCCATTTCTGTCCCATTGCTCAGAGCCTGCATCACAGAGAATTATTTCTGATTGAGAATTGCATTCTTTTAAAACCCTGAGCATAGAATCTACAACTTCGGGTCCTATTCCATCTCCTCTCATTACTGCAGCTTTTTTGCTCAAAACTGCGAGATTTTGAAGTGCTTATTATTTAATTCTACCTTGACTTTTTAGAATTTATTTCATATCTTTTCTATGGAGATAGTTTATTAGCTGATTTGGCTGAAATAAGTAAAATGTTAATCGTACAAATATCTGATCTTCATGTTGGTTCTCAATTTCTTCAAGATAAATTTGATCAACTTGTAGATGAGGTGAATCAACTTCATCCTGATGTAATAGTTGTCACTGGTGACTTGACAAATGAAGGGCTAATGCAAGAATATGAAAAATGTACAACATTATTGAAAAAATTTAATACAAAAAAAATTATCGCCATTAGTGGGAATCATGACTATCGAAACACAGGTTACTTATTATTCAAAAAATTTTTTCCATTTGAGGCAATAAATGAATTAAATGATGATGTAGTTTTAGTGACACTTGGAACTGCACGTCCTGATAGAAATGAAGGTGAGGTAGGATATCGTCAAAACTTGTGGTTAGAGAGAACTATGAAAAAATACAAAGACAAAGTAAAGATCTTGGCAATGCATCATCACCTTATAGCAATTCCAGATACTGGCTCTGATCAATTAACTGTAGTTGATGCAGGTGATGTTCTAAGAACCATATTAGATACTGGTGTTGATCTAGTTTTATGTGGTCATAAACATCGACCATGGGAATGGAATTTTGGAAAACTTATGGTAGTAAATGCAGGAACCGCAACATCAGAAAGAGTTAGGGGATTATTTGAAAACACATACAATATCATTACTATTTCCAACAAATCTGTCAGTGTAGATCTAAAAATCGTAGGTGGAAAAAGAATGACCCTTGATGATATTGTGACTAATTATCACCAGTTTGGCGACGAATGAATTTATTTACAGATTAATTCAAGGCAATCTGTGCGGGGATCGCCTAGCTTGGTAGGGCGTGGGATTGCTAATCCCATGTCAGCAATGACTCGTGGGTTCAAATCCCTCTCCCCGCGCCATTGAAAAGTGTAGATAGTTGGGGCATGAGATTTTGCACTAATTCCTTCTAAAACTAGGCACAGGTTCTATCTTTCAAAAGAAATATTGATGATATGATATTGAAAATATATCTAAAAAAAATATATTAAAAATATACTTGTGTTTATATTTTTTATAAATAGAAATATGATATTCTATTCCTAAATAATATAATAGAAATATGATATTCTATTCCTAAATAATATAATAGAAATATGATATTCTATTCTTGATATATTATAGATAACAAATAGAATATGTTTTAATTAATTGTAGGCACAAGATGACTGATTTTAATTGTTTTTTAGTATGTCTATTTGGTAATGCATATTTTTTATTCACTTCTATTTCTTATATTTTATAATTAATACTGATATTTCTATTTCTAAATTATATTAATATAAAATATAAGTTAAAAAATATAAAATATAATTAAACTATAACCCAGTTTTCATTTACTAATTCACATGTATGGTACTTTGGAAGTGTCTTTTGCCCACATTTCATGCAAATTTCTTGAAATATCATGCGACAACCCATACATTTTAGATAATCATACAATGAATTGCCACATTTTCGACAACTTTCATCTGGCATATCACATAATTTGCATAATTTAACAAAAACAGATAGTAAATAGAATCAATATCATATGATATTCTAAGATATCATCGTAAATCTATGATTTTATGTTTGAAATATCTGTTTATGATATTTTGTTCATAGATATAATATAATTAATAGAAATACATCATTCTATATCTGATAAAATTAATTAAAAATATTGTATTTTATTCATAGATCTATTGTAATAAAAATATGACACTTTAACTCTTAGGTAGATTTCCTAGTTTCCTTCAAGGTGTTAGAAAGAGAGATTTAGTGTTAAATTAAGTGAATGTCGATGAATTTGGAATATTCTTAAATGATGGTTCTATAATTAATCGAGTCAGTAATTGATCAAATTTCTTCATGGCTTTTTCTTTTATGACAATTTGTTCATTTAATTTCTTTACAATCGCTAATTGTTTTGTTCTTTTTGGTAATGGTAATGGCATTGATAGTATATGTTTTGGTCTAGGGGCAGCATAATTTGTTGTTCCTTTTACACTTGGTTTGATAATCTGCTCATAAGGTCCATATCTAATGACATAATCAAAATATTCTGGAATAATTTTCTTCTTATCAAGATCAAATAACCAATAATGGGAGGAAACTATCGAGCCTGCTAATTCCTTAGGAATTATGCCGAAAGCTCCAAATTTAGCATCCAATTCAGCAACAATAAACTGATTCTCTTTAGTAATTTTTTGAGTTTTTGTTTTGATTTTCTTTCCAGAAATTTTATCTCGTAGAACTACCCCTTGACCATGTAATTTCACAGTAATTCGTATATGTTCAGTATTATCATCAATTTTCACAGTTGTAGTATTTTCTTTCATTATATTTGAAAATTTTGCAGTTGGAAATTGTGAATAGTAGTTTTCTTTTGGTTGATATGTCTTTGCAAGTAAATCATAACCATGTTCCTCAATTGTCTTAATGCTTACATTCCATGATTTTGTTGATTCTATTTTATCCGAATATTTACTGAGTAAATCTGGAATATCGTTCTCTTCTACTGGTCGTCGAAGATCACTATTTAATTCAAAACCATCATCTTCTAAGTTATAAAACCAGATGGATTTTGTTCCAGTAGGATGATTTTGATTTTCATCTTTCTCAAAAAGTATAATGTCCGTCTTGTTCTTAGCATATGGTCGAAAGACTCCCACTGGTAATGATATTATCGCTTTAATATTGCAATGTTTCAATAAAAACTGACGAAGTTTTAGATCAGAAGGTCTGAATAAAAGACCTTCTGGAATTACAATACATGCACGTCCTCCATTTTTAAGGCTTAAGTAAATATGTTGAATAAATATTGAATCTCCTTCCTCTGATGGAATGGGATAATAATTTCCATAGTCTGTTTTTTGTCCATATGGAGGATTAGCTAAAACAACTTTATATTTTTCTTTTACGGGATTAGATAAACTATCTATTTGTTTTATGTTTGTGTGACCATCACCTGTAATTATCATATTCATTTTGGCTACTTTGGCTGTATCTGTAAATTCTCTACCATAGATGGTTTTTTCTCTCAATTTCTTAATGAGTGATTTTTGTTTTGCAATTCTTTTCTTTAGATAATTAAATGATGATATGAGAAATCCTCCAGTTCCACAAGTGGGGTCATAAATCGTATCCCCAAATTTTGGTTCTATAAGATCAACCATCAGATTTACTATGTGTCTAGGTGTGAAATATTCTCCTAAATCATTTCCAACAGTAATTGAATCTTTTAGAAAATATTCAAAAGCATCACCTTTAACATCAGTATCAGCATCCATTAAATTAATACTGGATAATTTATCTACAATTGATTTTACAGTCTTGGGATTTTTAATTCGTAATTCTTTTTCAAACACGTCTCCACTATGATTATATGTTTTAACTAAATGTGGCAATACTGTATTGTTTATGTAACTCATCATTGTTTTTTCATCTAATTTTGAAAAGGCATTCCACAAGTATTGATCATCCAGTAATCTTTTTTCTCCTTCTCTTTCTCTCTCATGTTCTAATTCACTGATTAATTTCAAAAACAATAGGTTTGTAAATTCAGTAAATCTTTCAATTCCTTCACGAATACCTTCTTTTCTAAGTTGATTATTTGTCCATTTGAAAATATTAATCAACTCAGTTCTTGAATGTTTAACCTTTGGTGTGAGTTCAGAAATACTGTGACCCTCATTTAAAAATCTGATAAGTTTTCTCTCAGGTATTAATTGAGTAATTGCTACACTATCTACAAATAGTTCTTTCTGTGAATCAACATGCCATGATTTGAAAAATGCTCCATCATATGCAAAAATTATTTCCACTCCTAACGGTTTAGCATATTTTTCTTCTGCCTCTCTTAGAGCGTTTTCAATACTTTGTCCTTTTCTTTTTGCTTCAATGATGGCAATAGGAATATCACTATTGGATTGATATAGTACATAATCTGGATCATTCCCTTTAAATTTTTTATCTTGTTCAACAGTTTTTGCTCTTTCGGTAAAGACATTACAGTTAGGATCATCTTCATCTACATTCCAACCTAAATTGTCAAGCATTTGGTCAATTTTTTTTCTTGTGGCACTTTCTAACGGCGATGTAAATTTTTTATTCATTTTTTTACTCCTTTTGATTTTTGTTTAATCCATTCCTGCACCGCTTCTTCTAATGCTTCTTGAATTACACCTCTATGCAATCCCTTAACTGTTGCAATGGTTTTTCTGAATTGCTCATCAAGATCGTCATCAAGCGTAAAAATCATCTTTCCCATGCGTAATTCAATGATCGCATTTCTATATTGTTTTATGTAAAAATAGTTACATGGTTTAGTATAAAATATGGTTATATGGCTGATATTGTAAAATTACTAATTTTTAAAGTATATCTAGTTTCTATTACGATTATCCTTATTGGGTGAATTCACTTGGATGCAAAAGGAAGAAATTGCTAGACGATGGTGTAGTAAGGAAAACAATAACATAACACTAACAAAAGAACTTGTTATATTTTGGGACAACACCAATAAAATACATCCATTTGAATTTGATATAACGTCGCATCCACGAAGAAAAGAAATTGAAATAATTAATTCTAAGATAAAACAACACGAAGAACAATATGGAAAAATAAAGAATATGATTGATAATCCATATTTTAAAGAATTAGTTGGCATGTATGGTTTTTCTCCTGGTCAGATTGATAATCGAGAAATTATCGGAATGGTAAAATCAGGAAAACATGATAATGGTGGAGTAACATATGCATCTATTTTAGGGGATTGTTTTTTACTAACTAAAGCAAAAGCCGATAAAAAATATATGATTTTGACTGATAAAGATATGTATGATTATTTTCTAGGTCGATGTAATGGAATTTTAGATGAAATTACGTTGGTCTATCTTGATATTGATAAACATAAGCAATTACTCGAGAACACATAAGATTATGCTATGACAAAATCTTTTCAATAATATTCTTTTTCAATCCCAATAATTTTCCATCTCTAATCTTCTGTTTCCAATAAAATAAAGATCTTCTTGATATTCCTAACTCTCTAGCTTTTTCTTCAGTCATATTTTCAATTATTCTGCGTAATCTTTCTTGCTCATTTTCATACATTATAGAATTATTCTTTGATGCTCCAAATATCGTGGACTCTTCCAAGTCATGAATCTCTTTTCCAACATACTTGATAGACTCTTTACTAAAAACGAGATGCTTTCTCTGCACTACACTGTCAGAACTATCCAATTTTGTTTCTCTATGATTTCTGTATTCCGAAAAAACTAGAGACATTTTCTTCCAATATTCTACACTATCAAGTGAATCTGGATTTGGGTATTTTCTTCCTGATTTATCCACAAATGGCATAAACGGAATCGCATCCAAATTATTGTCAGACCTAGGCACAAAAGGAATGATTGGCATGCCTGTAGTGTCTTTTCTGCATGCAGTCCCAACCAGAATAGTATCATATGGTTTTACTCTCTGAGAATATTTTTTTCCATGATTTACACCATCAAAGCTTCTCAAAAATGAATACTGTGTTATGACTAATTCAGATATTGCATATTTTGTTTCATACTTTGATGTAATCTCTTCTTCTTTTTCTGGATAATACCACAAAAGTATCATGTCATGCCAAAATTCTTTGGGATCAATTGTAAGATAATGACCCAAAGCATGATTGGAATATTTTAGAATTGTAATTGTATCATTTTGATATTCATACACTGCATATCTCTTGGAAGAAAATGCAAGGCACCATACCTTTTCTAGTTTCCTACCGTCTTCTTCCTGAATTTTGAACATTTCCATATTATCATCAATATTGTATGGATTTAGTGGTCTGAAAAAGTCCTGAATCAATTTGGTATGTTGTGGTGATACAAAGACACTATCCGTATCACAGTACATCATGTATCCGTTGTTTTGCTCCAAAAGATGTTCTGCGGCAGCTAAAATCAATCTGGAACCGGCAGTCAAAAACACTGAAATTATTGGATGAAAAAACTTGGCAGGATTTTCAAGCTTGAATGTCTCAGCATCAAATGTATCTAAACCATAAACGGTGACTTTCTTTTCTAGTATTGTACTTCTTGTGTCTAACTGGATGAATTTACCATAGCATGTAGAGTTGGCAATTATCTTTAGAATTTTTTGTAACTGATCTAGTTCTTTGGTTTGCTTTTGTTTCTTTATTGCAAATCTTGTTTCAATTAATTTCTTGAATAAATCATCGTCTTTTTTCAAAGTTATATCTGGTAAAATCTCAATATCTTTCAATCCTGATTGTACTCCTTGCGGAAAAAATGTAATTGACTCAATAATTTTTGGTGTTTTGCCTGTAAGTAATTTTGATGTTATCAAATCAGGTAGAGTAAACCAAAGTGTGGTTCCATCATTTGATTTTAAATGATTCAATCCAACATTTAGGATATTTTTGGAATAGTCTGAGCGTACTGGCAAAATGTCTTCATCAGGCACAATTTTGCATATAGTAAGCATATTTTTCCATGTTTCAGGCTTGTTTATCTCTGAAATCGTAATTTTATCTAAAAATTCACGTATCTCGTTTGTGGTAGTTTTATGATCAATTTTCTCTGCAATCAACAAAGAATACATCCCAAATAATGCAAACAATGTAGGATACATGCTTGCAAAGTCTAGTATTGTAGTTAGAGTTGGATTGTTAACAATTCTAGCTTCGACTCTAGCACCATAGTATGTTGACATTATTTTTCCAAGCATATCTTTTGAAAAATCTGGATTTTGTTTTAGAAATGGCTTTACTCCAATTTTTTCAAGATATGATACTCCAATTGATGCAGGAGAAAACAACTTGTTTTCTAGTTTGTCAAGACAGAACATTTTGTATCTATTCATCAGTTTATTATACAACGAGTAGATTGCCAAGACGTTATTGACAGACTCACCAATAATAGGAACATCAAACTCTAAAATTGCAGACTTTAGAGTATAGGAATTATTTGTCAAGACAAATCCCATAGTCTTGCAGTCTACAAAGCATCCTCTATAATATGGAATGATTGATTGTTTTTTCTTTCTAAATGTCTTGTTAAATTCAATAAACTGTGATTTTGAATCAATGCTTTTGATTACAACATGTGGGAATTTTACCCTCTCTGATAGAGTAAGTGAGAATCCGTTTGGATGTCTTCTGGATTCTGTAACGTCTGTTGCAAGTCTTGATAGAATAAATGGTAATTCAAAGCCGATACATTTTGCCCTTGCTCTATAAACATATGGAAAAAATACCTTTTCAACAAATTCTTTTCTAGATAGAACGGTATATTTTGAGCTCTTTAATTTTTTAATGCAAGACTGTTTTGTGTTATCAATACAAAACAAGACAACTTTGGATATTTTCTTATTTATCCAAATGATACACGTACCATAATCTAATTTCTTGTCATAATCTAACACAAGATGAATTGGATCAGTTGGTTGAGGCTCTATTCTGTATGTATCATCATATGGTTTACCATGAGTGTCTACAAAACAGCGCAAAAACACTGAATTTAGGCTCAATTTTGGACACTCCTTTGAAGCGAGTAAATGGTATTGGGAAGTAATTTTGCAATGTCTTTGTAAAGTGAATTTTTTCTTTTTTGTGCCATCAATTCCAAAACATCATACAATCCTCTTAGAAAGAATGATTTTTTTAAAAAATCTGGATTTCCTTCAGTCCAAATCCTAGCATCTAGTTTTTGTTTTTCTGTAACTACATCATGACAGTCTCCACAAATTGTGATTTGTCTAAAGTCATTATATTGTCCTCCAATATGATGACTGTAAAACTTTACATTTCTAACTAGACAAATCTCACAATAGTCTTTTTTTATTTTTGAATTTTTTTCTGGTTGGGTTATTACGGAATTTAGCCATTGATTTGTTTGGTTTAGTAATAATTGGAAAGAGTCATCAATCTCTCTTATTTTCTGATTTACTATGATTAACAGATCATAATCTTGTATCAAGTATCATACACCTCAAAAAATTCAATCTCTTCTATTTTCTCGTTAATCTCTTCTATTATTTTTGGGTCTGTCTCAAAAGAGTGAAGATTACCATCCAAATCTTTGATTTTTCTTTTAGAGAATTTCTCTAGTTTTGTTTTATCACCAGTATCAAGATAAAATTTCACTGCATTGTGGTATCGTCCTATGGTTTTGGCATGTCTAGAATCCGATATGGTAATTGAGTGCATCTTACCATTCTCGCTAATTATCATGGAGCGTGAAGTATGGTCGTATTTTTTAACAGTCCATCTGCCATTTACTTTTTTGAACCCGTTGGTATGGTGAATTACTGTGTTTAGTGATATGTGGTTATTTCTTGCAATTATACTGGGAAGTTTCTTTGTTCTTCTTGACTGTGTTAGTACTGCAAGTGATTTTGTACGTAAGCTCTTTTGCTTTGGAGTTAACTCATTCCAGTGCTTTTTGTGGATTGGTGTCATGATATAATGATAAAAGAGTAATTAGTAATACTTAAAACGCTACAATTTGTAGTATACTACAATTGGAACCACCACAAAAAAAGCACAGAGACTCAAAAATTGACCTTCAAAAGCTGCACATACTGAAGGTTTTGAGCGATTCTGGGCCTCAGCCATTTAACCAATTAGGAAGAATGACACACAAAAGCCCTAGCAGCCTCAATAACATCCTCAAGTCTCTCCTAGGCGAAGGAAAAATCGGACAGTCTTTTCACAACGGCAAGGCAGCTTATAAAATTACAAAAAAGGGGAAAAACACAATTAATGATTTTGGTACTCTGGGAATGACGATTAACAAAATACTAGAAGATGGCGGATCATATCATGACGATTATTCTGAAATTTTTATCAACACTGCAATTGTTTATGAGTTGCCTTGGGGAATACAAGATGGTGTTTGTTATGACAGGAATCTCTCAAAGGTATTACCAATAAGTAGTGATACTGCAAAAGAGATGCAGAGAACTCTATACAATTGCATAAAAAATGATGTAAAACAAAAAAAGATTTCACTTGATGCAACAAAAGAAGGTACAATAATTTTGGGATTAAAAATTGATTACGCCACACTTGTAAAGTCAATTAATGAGCAAACATTATACTATATGGAAAACATGTCAAAAGAAGAGATTGACTTTTTTGATAAAATAGGTGATCGTGGATTGAGCCCATCAGAGAAAGTCAAACTAGATGGTATAAGAAAGAGAACACGAGCAAAAATTGGAGTCCAATTAAGATGAATCCGTTATTGATTTCAGGATTTGGAACATCAATTAATGTGGATAGGAGAAAATTAATTGTTACAAACAAACTGCAAAAGTCAAGACTGGAATTTAATCCACACAAGATAGAACATGACAGTATTATAATAGATGGTCACACTGGAAACATTACATTTGAGTCAATGAGATGGTTGATGAAGCACAACATTCATCTTACTTTATTGAACTGGGATGGAAATCTTTTGGCAACTACTCTACCTGATCAAACCATTTCAGGTAAACTGCGATTATCACAATACAAAAAACATCTAGATGATTCTATACGATACACTATTGCAAAAGAGATTGTAAAGTCCAAAGTTGATTCTTCTTTGAATTTATTGCAAGAATTATCAAAATACTATTCCATTGATGGAACCAAAATAAAGTCAAGATTTGAGGCTGAATTATATGATTTCAAGTCAAAACACACAGAAAACACGCACAAAATCCCTGAAATAATGTCCCATGAAGCCAGAATTGCCAAAATCTATTTCGAGTATCTAAGAGTAATATTTGCCAAAGTTGCCCCGCAATTCCAATTTGAGAGCAGGGCAAGTCTTGATCACAAGAGGGCAGACCATGCAGCTGATGAAATCAATGCATTGTTAAACTATGGTTATTCTATTTTATCATCTGAGATCAAAAAATTTCTAAACTCTGTGGGATTGGATTCTCAAATTGGTTTCTTGCATGAGACTCTATTGAGTAGAACGCCACTAGTTTATGATTTAGAAGAATTGTTTAGATGGTTAATTGACTTGTCTGTCATACAATTACTGGAAGAAAACAAACTAAAAAAATCTGATTTTATTCTAACTGAAAACTATCACATCAGACTAAAACCGGAAACAGCTAAACTGTTAGTTGAAAAGATAAAGTCAAATTTCAACCTCAAAGTATCATATGGAAAAAAGTACTTTGCATACCAGAATATTTTGTACAATGACATTTCACAGTTGGCACAATTTATTGCAGACAAGAAAAAGACGTTGGAAATCAAAGTACCTCCGATTAAGATTAATCGAGATGATAATTTAGATCTGAGAAATAAAATCTTGTCAATGAGTACAGAAGAGAGAAAGAGATTAGGAATAAACAAATCTACTTTGTGGTATATGAAAAAGAACATTACATCTAAAGATAAAATAAAGATTTATGATAAAGTATTGGAAAGATTAGGGTAATATTGATGATCCGATGACTGAATTTGTATAACCAAATAAAATAAAAAAACCCGGAGATTATGCTTTGTCTTTTAATTTCCAATAAGCACCACCATCTTTGTCACATGATTTGACTGGTGGGAATTTTTCTCCTTTGGATAATGGAATGATTGTTTCTTCTTTTGTTGGTTTACATGAAACTCCATCTTTTACAGGTCCATCATATTCGAATGTACCAGACACAGGAGCCTCTTCACCTGTTTTGAAACGTGCCATATTTTAGAATAGGCACACTATTATTTAAGTGTACGGTACTATAACCGTATAAATACGTCATATTTTTTATTATATACCGTATAGTTCGGTACTACTTTAATATTGGTTGGTCATAATATTATACAAACATCTTAGTTTTTACAGAATTATTATCCTCTTTAGATATTAAGAATATTCGTGAATATTCAAAAATTCTTCAAACATTGCAATTCTTCTTGCTTTGTTTTCAATTAGAGATCTACCAAATTTTGTAAACTTGGTAAATGGTTCTATGTTGTTAAAATCACTTCCATATCTTATGATATTATGTGTAAACAGATAATGATAAAAATCAAAAATTAAGTCTATGTTTTTTTCCATATTGGTGCCCATTAATGCATAAAAAATTGATCTAGGTTGAAAACTCCCATGTTCTTTTTCAACTTTCACAAGATTATTAAAAAAGTCTTCAAGATTTTGATTCAGATATTTCACTTCTTGTATGAAATAATAAGATCTAGGCTATTTCACAATAACCAGAACTGACTATAACTAAAACAATCCTAATATCGTATCACTAGATTACATCAACATGGTATCTGTGGTAAAAGATGTAAGAGGTACAATAGAGTTTAGCTCATTTTTTGAATCATTAGGTGATACCGATCCCCTCAAAAAAGAGATTAGATCCTCTTTTTCACTTTTAAAAAGTGATTGTACCATAGGCGATAAAATGAGACATAATCTATGGCCTCAAATATATATTCAAAAATATCAGATTACTAATCTTTGGCGCTATCCATTAAATTCAGGATGGAGATTACTATATCATATAGTCGGTGAGCCCGATGGATTTACCATATACATTCTAGAAGCATTACCACATGATGAATATGAAAAAAGGTTTCATTACTGATTATAGTAATGATTTTGATGTTTCCTTTAATTTTTCCAGTCTAGCGCTATCTGCAAATGTCCAGATTATGGTTCCATCCTTATCGTACATTATCTTGTTTGATTCTGCAAGATATGCCAGAATCACATTAAATGATGGATATTGAATTTGTCTTGGAAGTGCTCTCCAAAGCTTGTTTTTTGTTGGATAGTCTAACATTTTAGAAAGTGTTTCCTCTACCATCTTTATTGTTCCAAGTGTTGGGTTTGGGGATTTCTGATCACTTGAGTTTTCATACGAATGTTCAGAATTTGTATTCTGCAACATTGGATCCGTTTTCATGATGTATTGTAATTAATGGTAATTAATAAACATACGTATATGTATAATGCACAAACGTATAATACTTATATATTACTATACATATACGTATAGTAACAACATGGTCGAAATCCAATATCATCCAATAAAGACAATTGTGATACACGAAATTCTCAAACATGATTTGAATTATTTCATCGACCTGAAAACTCAGAATCGTGGTCCAAATACTCCTCCACCTGTTGCAAAATGGGCAGATGGAATATTATTCGAGTTTGCAGGTGTCGGAATTCTTACAGAGAAATTAGTCGATGAAAAGATTCTCAATGGAAAAATTCACTGGGAATTTATCGAGTTTGCAGAAATGGAGGAATACCAATCTACCATAGTAAATCCTCAAACTGGTGCAACACTTCGTGTCATTGACAATTCGAATAACACGGCAGTTACTGATGCCATTAGATGGTTGAAAAAACAACCACAATGGACAGCTACAGCAGCAGCCTAAAGGTTATTCAAAATCTATTTTTTTATTGCAAGTATTATACCTGGAATGAGTAATCCTATCATCATTACTCCGCCTAACCATAATGCACCTGATTCTGAAATATCTCCCACTTCTACTTCTAAATTGCCTGCCTTAGCTTTTACAAATGAAAGCGGTGTCAAATCGGAATTGGCAAAGAAGATTATACCAACAAACGCTGCTGCAAACATTAAGATCACACCTATAGTTTTGTTACGTGTAGTATTTTTCTTCATGATATTACTCGTTACATTCAAAGATATAATGCATTACACACTTGACATCGTATGTTTTGTGTACTGAATTTTTAAAAATTATTTATTCTTCAAATTATTTATAGCAAATGTAATGGCAAGTTTCTATAATAGAATTGTACATCTACATCGTATGGTGTATCTTTAACTCCATACACTACACAAAAAGCAACAGGAATGCGAACTTTGTTTGCAGTGTCTAGCTGGTTTTTGCTAACTTTACCTCCAAACGTCTTTACCTCAATCCAGTAAAAATCATCTGGCTTTTTGTCATTTATCTTTGAAAGATTTTCTTCACCGCTGTATAATTTGCATGCCAGAAAATCAAAAACATATGATGGGTTGTTATCCTGTATGTAGTGTGGCTGTGCGATTTCAAAAATCTCATTTTTAATTTCATCAGGAATTTTAATTAAAAAACGCTGAAAGCCTAGTTTGAATTCAAGGAATTGATCATTGAGTCCTGTTTTATGGATTTGCTCAAGTGATACATATGCCCACCCTCCAAACTGCTCACAGTATTCTTTATAGTATAATTCACCTAATGATCCTACTAATCTTGGTGTAACCTCAAGATTGCCCATTGAAAATTGACTTTATCGTTCTACTTGAATTCTATGTTGTGTTTTTTGCACTACAAGGAAATAACATTGATGATTAAAATGAACTAGAATATCTTAACCAGAAATTTTAGTTGAGTTAAGCATTTCAGCTTGATGTTTTATTGCTTCAAAAGCTTGGAGTTCCCAGAACACCAACATTCCTAAAATTAAAAATGGTAAAATGAGTTCTAGCATAGTCCAATCATATCTTGTGAATCCTTGTCCTTTTGGACGATTGTGTATTGTAATAGCTGCCCATATTCCCATTGCACCTGCAAAAAATCCAAAAAATGAATAAAACGGCCAATTAAGATATTTTAAAAACTCTGGAACTGATGCTACTGGTATAAGTATGATGGCGAACCATTCCACCTGATTTATTACATTTCTATCTCCAATGTTGTGCTCTTTTAAATAATGCATCAATCCAAGTAGAAAACCTAAACCAATAACAGTAACTAGCTCAATAACAGGTGTAAACATAATACTTCTTAGTACGCTGATAATTAAATCTGCTTTTAAGCAGTTCAATTAATAATAGAAAAAGAAGAAATAAAACAACTTTTATTTTATTTTCTCAACCAATGAATAATACAATTCTGCTTGCTTTTCAGCATCTTTTAGAAATCGTTTACTTTTATCTTCATCAAATTTCCCAAATATTGAAATCCAAATACACCATACTATTTGTGCACCATACGAAAATGCAATAAAATCATCTGCAGTAAAATCCTTGAAAGGAACGTGTATTTTATTTCTCCTAACCCTTACATCTTCTAAAAATTTGTAAGTTGACTCTTGTAGAATGTTTTTTTCTTTTAGACGGTTAATTTTCCACTTGAAACCTTTTCGTTCTATGTCTTTGAATTTTTTAACATCTATTTCATCTTTGTATTTTTCAAGCTCCTCATCAGAATCAAATGCAATCAAAATCCCTTTGTCTGTATCTTTGTAAACCCCTTCAAGATGTCTAACTATTGTGTTTATTCTCCATTCAATATTTTTCCAATCATTAAAGTAACTTCTTGCCAACTCTACAATACCAGGTTGAATCGAACTAGAATAGACCATTTTACAGTTATCACATAGATTCAATTCTGCTAATTTGCGTAATTGTTCTATTTTCGGGTGTTCTGGCATCGCATTTTTCAGATCTTTATAATATGTTACTTTTCCTGTCTATCTATTTTTAGAACGAATTAGCACAAATCCAGTTTTGTTACAAAAGCCTAGTTTTCTAAATCCAACATCTTGTTAGATCTTTTCAATTGTAATCTTTACCTGATCCCCTTCAAAACTAGAAACTTTGTCATGCATTCTTTTTGGAATAACAATTACTCTCATCTCTCCTTGATGGGCAATGGTTGCAACAAACTGCATGGTATCTGCCACAATACTTTGTGAGACTATATCTAATTATATTGCACTATATTAATATAGTTGGATATAGTATACTATATTAGAATTATGAGTAATAAATCAGAAAACACGTACGGTCGTTATCTTACACATGAAGAACTAGAACAATTCAAGATGGATTGTCCCGTATGCGGATTTACTGTTAATTTGTTAGAATTTTCAGGACACCTCAAAGAGGATGTTGCAGAAATCAGGGCAAAATACAAGCATGCCGACTAGACAAGAAGTACAGTCATTAATGATTGACTGCTGGGAATGCAGAAAAAAAGTAAACGTACTGGATTTTTCAAAACATTTTGAAAAACACATAGAATAATGTCAGTCCAAAAAAACATCTATCATGCATTGTTTTACTTTGTGTATGTCAAATGGCTTGTAAATTACTGCAGTAACCTTGTGTAAATCTAAAAGATCACACTCATCTATAGTGAGATCCCCCGTAACTACAATTATCTTGGCATCAGGATCTACTTCTTTGATCTTTTTAATCGCATAAAACCCGTCATATCTTGGCATTACCAAATCCACAAAGATAACATCAGGACTAAATTTTTCATATAGTTCCACTGCTTTCATGCCGTCTGTACCTGTGGCAATAACATCTATGCCAGATATCTCTAACAGATCAGAAAACACATCAACAATATTTTGATTGTCATCTATTATTACACAATTGACCATTGCCTATGGCATTCATATGTTCATACTAATTATATAATATCCTGTTATTGTGTAACATAACACACAGTTTTTGGTTGTGATGATTTAAATAATTATGTTGATTCCAATGTCTATTCTTCAGTGTCAAATCTCATTTTATTACGACTCAACGAAATCCTTTTTGATCATTGAATCTGTTTTCTTGATTTCGTTTCCTAAATATTTTGATATGATCATAAGCTCCAGACAACAAAAAAAGATATGCCCAAAGATAGAGAATATCGATAGGATGTCCAGTGTAATACGTTTCATCTAGGGATAAAAAGAGAAAACCATAATCAGACACCACAAAGCATATCATCCCAATCAATAAGCATGACCAAAGAAAGTTTACTTGACCTCTAAAAAACAAGACCAGACTAATAATGATGGGTGCAAGAGCGATTGTATCTGCAATCGGATAAGCAAGACCTAGTATTGTCTCAAATTCAGAAATGTCTGATTCTTGCATTGTATAATACATCAAAAATATGGCAATTGCCATTGTGATTCCAATAGCTGTGGCCACTAACTTGGCAGAGATTACATTTCTGAAAGGCTTTAGATAATAAATTGTAAATATAAAATAAAGCGGATATCCGGCTAACCAGAAAATGTCTGCTTCTGATGGCCAAGGTTCAACTTTGTATACTGATTCATAAACGACCCATATTATTTCTGCAATAAACCATAAAATAATAAATGATGTAAAAAAGACCCATGCTCTTCCAAAGTTACCCTGATCTCTTTCTCTAATTAACAATAATATGGAAATTGCAACTAGTGGTGTAATGATTGACAAATTCAAAATATCGTATGCCCAAATTGCATAATCCTCTCCGAAATAATTGGCAGTAATAATTACAATTGCAATAAAGGCAAATATCGATATAAAGAATACTCTATTTGTAGGCAAAAGACCGATTTGCAAATTACTTGCTTATCACGAATAAAAAGTTCCTTATGTATTGATCCTCAAACTTTACAAGTTCCTCTCTGATTGTTTTTATTACTGCAGTAGAACCATTGCCAAATATCTCCTGAAGAATATCTTTGAGATACTCTGGATGCTCAAGGCAGTCAGAAAAATAACAATTGTATTTTGCATATAGTCTGTTTCCCACCTCATTGTTTGTAGATGGGCCGATTTTCAACAGTGTTTCTGTTATTACAAAGCTCACAAGGGCTTTTTTCTCATTATCTACAATACCTGTATCTTTTGTTTGTGTTATTCTCTCAAGTAATGCTGTCATTTTTTTAATATCCAATGGTTTAGCGAAGACCTCAGTTGGTTTGAAACGATAGAGTTTTTCAAATATTTTTGAATCCTGATTTGCAGTTATAATTACTATCTTAGCATTTGAATCCAAATTTCGAATTTTTTTTAGCGCATAAATGCCGTCATATTGAGGCATGTTTAGATCTGAAAACAAGATATCTGGGCTGTATTTTTTGTATAACTCCACTGCGTCTTTTCCATTATGCCCAACTGAAATAACTTTCACCCCAACCATCTCCAGATATTCAGCAAAAACATTGGCTGTATTTTTATCATCATCTATAACAATTGCCGTGAGCAATAAATTGTGAATATCATATTTTCTATAAAAAGAATTTGTTAGTGGCATAATATGTTTTGAAATTATCATGCCTATAACCACCAATTAAAAAAAGTGCAAAATCCCTTTTTATTGCAGTAAAGTAATTATTTTTCTATACGTTTTTTGATTTTTTTAATAACTCTATATCTAAAGATTTTTTCAGACTATTCTTGTGTTGCCTCATTTACAAAACCTCAATGCTTTGTGATTATTAGGCTATTTTCCAGAATTCAATTCTATATGGATTTCTTGAAGGCTTCGCGATGAACTCTTAAAATTTCTATTGCCTCTTCTGCATTTTTTGCCTCTCTCAGTCTTTTTACTAGTTCTTGTTGTTCTTTGTTGCTAAGTCTATACTTCTCTTGTCGCCACAATATGTATACAATATCATTACCTTCCTTACTTTTAGGATCTATCTGAATACCATTCGCATCAAAAATATAAGTGTCATTTGGAAACTTCCAGTCAGTGTTTATTTCTGCTCTTGTGGTCATCATTGAATTAGTATTTTCAAGACTAGAAAAACTTTGCTTGAAACTTTGTTTATAGAAGGAAGAATTAAGAAAACCTATGTAACTTCTTTTGGTGGATCACTATCACTAGTTTTAACATCTTGTTTGTTTGGCATCATTGCACTAATGACCTTGTCAATTGTATTCATACTGTATCTGATACTAAATCCTGACACAAAAGCAAGCACAATAAATGGTCCATGGTTTGCAAGCTTCACGTCATTATCAAGTGTGATAAATCCAGATACCACAACAAAATAGATTGCAGCTGCCATTATTGCCCCCAGTGGAACTCTCAGAAAATACCATGGAATGTAATGATTATCAAAGTCCTTGTTTGCAATGTGTGTTATGCACGCCCATAAAAGATATGCCAATGCCCCTATCACACCCCACACATACACATATGCTGGGACAAAAATTATCTCAAAGTCAAGTCTGGCATTCATGATGTCCTGAACCGTATGTCCAGATGTCTCTGTATCTTGTATCAATTTTGACATTATTACATCTATTGGAATGACACATGCAAACAAAACGATTGTAGTAACACTCAAAAATATTAATACTCCAAATCCTCCTCGAATCTTTCGTGACTGTCCAAGCGTCTTTTCCTTAAAACACAAATCTCCAATAACTGTTGCAAGATCCGATCTTGCTTTTGCAATGTCTTTCGCAGATACATCATTTGTAAGAAGGTTGTTAATATTTACAAGAATAGATAATTGTTTTGAAACATCAACGCCTTTTGATTTTAGTCTGGCTGCATTAACATGAAGGGTTTTTGCTAGATCTAAAAGTTCAGATTCTTCGCCCAAAAGTTTTGCCTCAAATTCTTGATCGTTCTCACAGTTCATGGGTTATCTTGTGATGTCAAATATAAAAATAAGATCATAACCTATGAGTCATATCCTCTTTCTGAAAATGAATATGTAACAGTATGTCTTCAGAATAGCTATGAAATTAATACTTGTCTTAAGTATGATTTTGTTTTTAGGCTTTTTCAGCATTTCAGCATTTGCACAAGAACCAATAACCATCATAGAGGCAGAGTCAAACCCTACAGGTACTGATGCAGGAAACGAGTGGATTAAACTATACAATTCTGGAAACAATTCTGTTAATCTTTCTGGATGGATAATCAAGACTGGCGATGGAATTTACACCATTCCCAACATTACAATCTCGGCATGTAGCGAAATTAAAATTACTTTTCCTAGCCAGTTTCTGGACAATCAGCAAGAAACAGTCACCATACTTGATGCAAGTCAAAATCTGATAGACCAAGCTCCATCAATTACTGATACTGATAATGATGATACCACATGGAGTATACCAAAACCTACATGTGAGCCTACAACGACACCACCTCAACCACCTACTACCACAACACCACCAGCTACAAGTCAGGATATTCTAACAGTAGTATTTGTTGATCTTGGAACAAAAGGTGAATCAATCCTTGTGCTTTATCCAAACGGAAAAACAATGCTAATTGATGGTGGTATGCCAAATGCATATGCAAATCTTGAATCCACTCTAAAACAGTACAATATCTCTGAGATTGATGTTATGCTTGGCACACATGCCGACCAAGATCATATTGCAGGATTGACCAAAGTTCTAGATGATGAAGACTTTACAGTAAATAAAGTGTTGATATCACACATTCCAAGTGATACTGATACATATCAAAACTTTCTTGCAGAAATTTCAGACAATGGTCTGCAGCCAGAAATAGTCTTTGATGGACATGACCTTGCACTAGATGGTTCTGTTACATCAAAGATAATCAGTCCGCCAACAAGTGGAATACCTGAAGCAACTCATGCAACCCTGTCAAATTCTAATGCGTTGATAACTCTGGTAGAATATGGTGACGTGTCTTTTCTTTTTACTTCAGATGCATCACTTACCACTGAAGAGTATATTGTGCAAAATCATCCAGTTAACATTGACATTATGAACAGTCCTCATCATGGCTCAAAATATTCTAGCACCGATGAATTTCTTGATGTTCTTACCCCCAAAATGATTGTATTTTCTGCAGATCAAAACAACATGTATGGCCATCCTGATGCAGAAATCATATCAAAATATGACAGTAAAAACATCAGCCATTATCAGACAGGCATTGATGGAAATATAGTGATTAAAACCGATGGCACAAGATGCTCTCTTTTCATTGAGGGTATGCCAGAACAGCCATGTTATTCTGGAGTTCAAATAGTTCCTGAATTTCCCTTTGCTGCAGTTATGTTGGTAATTGCAATGTCTACCGTTGTCTTGTCTGTCAAGTTTAGATCGAGTCTATCACTTTAGGGTACCATTCCTAGACGGAATTAGTGCAAAATCTCATACCCTGACTATATCCCCCGCGCCATTGAAAAATTAAATTTAATAGACCGGTTTTAGTTGTAAGTATAATGGGACGTAGAAAGACTCAAAAAATTATACGCTCTGGTCCAAAAAACGCAACAACTGGAATGTGTCCATTATGTAAGACAATAGGTAAGGTCTTCCTTCTTGGTCCACCTGGTCAAGAGAGAGGAAAATGCGAGAAATGTCGTCAGGAATTTGAATTATAGTTCCAAAAAACTAACTAGCCCATCAAAATAATTACCCATAACTTTTTAAGACAAATTTTTTATGATAGATAATTATGAGTTCAGAAGCTGAAACAATCTATGAAAGAGTAGCAAAACTCGAAGATGAGATTGCATTACTTAGAAGTGAAGTTGATATTCTTAAAAGAGCACTACGAAACAAGATTGCCCGACACGAGATATCGATGATCAAAAAAGGACAAGATATCAGTTCTATTATTGATTAATTTTTTGTCTTTATACTTCTTATTAATTCTAAAATAAAATCAACATCTTCTGCATTTGGGTTGATCTCTAAATATTTATTCAAATACTCCAATGCGACATCTGAGTTTAATATTCTCTCTTCTAGTATTCCTTTATCCCTTATGTCATCTGGCGAATTAGGTTCTATAGATAAGACCATATTTGTACATCTCAATGCTTTATCATAAACAAAAGACTGAACGTAGGAATTTTTTAAATTTCTAGCTAATCTCACAAGAATTTGCTCATGTCCTATCTCATCAAGAAACTCTGGTTTAAACTCTAATTCTCCTCCAAAATTCTCATCTAAAATTTCTTGCAGATCATCTACATCTAACAATATCCCGTCATTGAATGGGTCTAAAATCATCTCTTCATTGTATTTTACCAATATGTGACTTGGAAATCCAATTATCTTAAGATCCAATCCTACAAATTTTGCAATTTCAACATATAGTATGGAAATTGTTATTGGCAGTCCTGATTTTTTATCAATTACTTCATTTAAAAAATTATTTTTTGGATTGTAATAATCATCATTATCTCCACTAAAACCTAAATTTTGAAAAAGATGCTCATTTAAAATTGAAATCAGATATGTGGGATTTTTTACATCGCTGATTGACTCTTTTAATGATTTTCCGATAATGGCAATTTTCTGAATATATTCTTCAACATCTAGATCAGGATATTCTAGGATTTGAGCAAATTTGAGACATTTCTCAACTAGATTGAAGTTTGGATTTTTCACAAATGAAAGCCATTCTGCAACTAGGGGGTCAAATTTTTCTTGCAATTGTTATTGTTTTATCCTATTCAGGTATAATTGTGGCTCTTTTATTTCTCTTGTATTAGGTGGGGTTTCCATTAACTTTTTGAATGCATTTTTCCCTAATTTCTCATAGATGTTTTTTGTAAAGTCTCTTCCCATGTTTTTTCTAACCTGATATGATGAGAAATCTGTGCCCATAAAGGTGGCAAGATAATTTTGAAAATCTTTATCATCTTTTAGTATGTTTTCTATGGCAAATCCTGCCATTCCCTCCATTATTGTAAAAGCTGCATGATGTTGCTGAATTGGAATTAGCCATTTTTTGTAAATATCTAACAATTGTGGAATTGCAGCCGAAATTTTAGGATCTATTTCCACATGTGTGAAAGTCATCACATCTGGACCAATTTGCTCAATTAAGAAATGATCCGGATTTAAGAAGAAAAATAGATTTGCTTTTTTTGCAAATGGAAAATCATCTGGAACAGCTTGAAGCTGTAAATATTCTGAAAGATTATTCACTGTTTGATTGTCTAATTCTAGAATTATTCTTGCCAGTTCTTCGTTAATCAAATTGACCTGTGTTGCTGCATTTTTGTTTAATTGCTGTAATTTTTCTTGTGCCGAATGGATCTGTTCTTCTAAAACAGTCATCTTTACTGCTCCCAAATAACCTGAATTGACATTTGCAAATCTCGATTCATATGGTTCTCCTTGTTTGTGCAAAATGATTTGGGGATATCTGGAAAGCACAAACTTGTTTAGATAAATTACAGAATCCAAATAATCCCCATAAGTAGTTGAAATCTTTGAGATGTACTGAATGGCATATGTTGAATATACAAGATATTTTGCAGTATTTCTTTTCATTAGTTCTGCAATTTTCTTTTGATCTTCATTTGCAACTGCATCAAATAGTTCTCTTACGTATTCTTTTGATTTCTCATCTGAAAATACTTTTTCACCCTTTAATTTTTTTAATTCTATAAGATCTGGAAACTCTATCTTCAAATCATCTGAGATTTTAACTCCTAAAAATTCCTCGACTTTTTTCTTTAGTGTTGGGAAGACCTCTTGAGCTATTTTTTCCAATCCTTCAAATTTCACTTTAAATGAAAGGTCATCTTTTGCCCTGTCTGCTAGCTTGGCAATCTCTTTTTCCTCATTGATTTCTACAGCCAATTGTCCAAACAATGCCTCTGCAAATTCTTCAAATTCCCCCAATTCGCATAAAATCGTCAAAATACTACATTTAACATTATTCTTTAGAATCTAAAAGAAATTATTAGTTCCAAATTGATTAGTCTGATATACAAAAATGCATGAATTCAGTCTAAATTTTCTAAGATGTGTTAGATGTGGTTCTAAATTAGAACTTGATGTATTTAAAAAAGAAACAGAGATTGAAGAAGGAATTTTAGAATGCAAAAAATGTACACTGTGTTTTCCAATAATTCAAAAAATTCCAATCATTTGGGATGATTTTTCAAAATATATTTCTGAGCGTATGGTGTTGGGAGGAAAATTGTACAATTCTGTATCTCATGATAAAATGAAGAAATTTCTTAAACATTCACTGTCTAATTCTAAACGAAATACTGATGATAGAACAACGCTTGAAGAAAGATGGAGTAAAATTTATCAGAACAGTCAAAAATCTAAATTTTATTCTATAATTAAAAATAAATTAGATACAATGACAAAATCAAAACTTGTTTTAGAATATGGTTGTTCTATTGGAATTATGAGCACTTTTCTTGCAGATTCTAATCAAAATGTATTTGGAATTGATAGATCTTTTAGTGCAATTAGTATTGCAAAAAAAACACAAAAAGACAATTTGGATTATTTTGTTGCCGATTTGATGTCTGATGTTTTTGGCAAAACAAAATTTGATTTGATTTTAGCATTAAATATTTTAGAATTAGTAGAGCCAAAAGATTTGCTGCAACATATTTCCAAACAACTTCAAGGTAACTTTGTAATATCTGATCCTTATGATTTTGATAGAGGCAAAAATTCCGTCAAAAACCCCCTTGATGAATTAGCATTAAGAACAAGTCTGGAAGAGTTGGGGTTTGCTATTACTGCAAAGACAAAAAAGCCTTCTTATCTGACCTGGAATCTAAAACTAAACCCACGCACAACTTTAAACTATAAAGTAGATTTGATAATTGCCAAAAAGTGAACATGGCAGGTATGTTGGGTAAAACATGGAATCTCTATAAGCAGCGTCAAAGTAATACAATTAACGTAGTGGTGTGAGTTTGCATATCTATTAGGAAGGACTGAATTAACTACTCAGCTACGTTTGAAAACTCGGATCATGAAAATTCTTGCCTTATATCCTAGTTGCGACCTAATCATGTATGTTAAAAAAACTATTTGCAAAATTGCAACGAAACCAAAAAAAGACATCTAATGATGTAAACGCGTTCAAAGAATCTGAAAAAAAGAAACTTGAACAGGAAAAAAAATAAAATGAAGTATAACTGCAAGGATTGCACTTTTCATTGGGAAGGATGGATGGATACCTTTGAGAATGTGCTTGTGCATGAAAAGACACATTTGAAAAAGACAATTGATTAGTATGGCTGGTTTTTTAGGTGACAAACAAACCACTCTTGTACATCATTTAGCCAACATGAAAAAAGAATGCAAGATTGTAGAGATGAAATTACAAGACAGACAATACTTTACTCCCGATACATTGGAAAATGCAAAATCTATGAATTTTTCTTCATGTATGTGGTGTATTGGAAATTAGTTTGTTGCATTATATTTTTGAAAAATAAGATAATGTGTATTTTATGTATGTCTGGGATGAGTTCTGTCAGATCAGTTTGATACTCCCACCCTAGATTCAACTCCACAGGGACTCTACTACCATTTTGGGCAATAATTTGGGCGCAGGTATTTGTAAAACGTCACTTGCAAGTATTCTTCTTTTACCTGTCTTTTTTGTTCTTGTATAATTCACATAATGTCGATGATGTGTGAACAAATCTGTAGCGTGCTGTAGAAAATGTAGCAATAATGACTATGCCAAGTATGATCACTGTTATCTCAAACTTGTTCTGTTCACACATAAACCGCAACTTTACAATATCTGCAAAACCTAATTTTATATACTAAAAATTCTAAATTGTACCATGAGTGAAAAAAGAGACTATAGTATTTTATTAAAAAAAGATGGCACATTTTATGTAGGACAGTGTTTAGAGATCCCTCAAGCTAGGGGTCAAGGAAACACAAAAGCAGAAGCAATAGAAGATACAAAAAAAGCCATAAAAATATGCAAATCATATTTAGAAAGTAAAAAGAAACTATCTTCCAAACTAGTGACAGTTTCAATTTGAGCCTTCCAATAATCGGATGGAGAGAAGTTCTAAAGGCATTAAAGAAACAAGGATTCTATGCAACAAGGCAGTCTGGAAGTCACATTATAGTTGAGAATGGACAAGGATTGTGGACATCTATTCCAAGAAAAAGCGAACTTGGTAAAGGATTGATATTACAAATCATCTGATTGTGGTTTAACAAAGAAAGAATTTCTTGAACTATTATAAATCCAAAAATCTTGTACTATTTCTTCAAAAACATGCAATGTATTTTAAAAATCCAACTTTGACTTAAAATAAACAATTCTAAATTCCAAATACATGGATCTAATCCAAACACATGAGTCAACGTCTTGGTTACTTGTTTGCAGTCTTGGCTGTTATCAGGTTTGACTCAGTATTGGTCTTATCGTGGTCTCGATATTTCTTGGAGAGTGTATTAGTGAATATCAAATTATGGCAGCAGGAATTATGATATTTGGAGTTTGTCTGGTGAGTAGAAGAGACCGTAATTAGTCCAGTGTAGATTTTACACTAAAAGAATAATTCTGAGAGATAGGTGATCTTTTTTCAGGCATTATCTTGGTTTAGAATTACGATTTTTCACATATGAATACAAATTTGTCCTATGGATAATTTAGCAACTCTTAATTCTGATTAGATGTTTGGATATGTGGTTATCTAAAATGTCCTCAACAGATGAACACAAGTCATATCGAGTTGATCTGGCATATGCTGGTATACTTGGGCTGACAGTCATTGTAACTGCTTGGTGTGGATTGCAACATGAATTATGGAGCAGTATGTTGACATTTGAATTAAAAGAAGCAAACACTGCACACCGTGAATTTACAATGAATGAATTAAAGGAACGACAAGAGACAATATTGGATGTTATTACATTTACAGGATATCTTGAATCAAAATATAACGGTAATTTAGAATTGAGCGAACATTACAAGAAAAACTTTAGTCCTGAAATGAAACAGGTTTTTGACAAGTGGTTAGAGAGTGATCCATTTAACAATCCAGACTCTACACCGCCATATTTAATGCCAGAATACCAAAAGGCAGAGATGGTAAAAGCGGAAGAATCTTTGAAAATTGCAGAAGAGAAATCACAAAATGCAGATAGAATTAGCATAATTGCATCAAACTATGTTTTCTTTACTACAATATATGCGGGTATTTCTTTTCTTGAGGGAATTGGGCGAGTCTTCCCAACTAAAAACATACAAATCATATTTCTAATGTTAGGAATAATACTATTTTCTATTACTACAATGATCTTGTTTATGACAATGCCAATTGCTCCAATTTAACATACTCTGGATTATTTGTAAAAAGCATCTGATTTTGTATTATTTTTACTGCAATAAAATAAACTGATTAGAACATTCATCTGTGAATAGAAAATACATTTTTCAAAAATCATGCCGGGGATGGGTTTCGAACCCACGACCTCCAGATTATGAGTATTGCCTTTTTTGGAAGAACCGGTAGAGTTTACCAATTAACTGGCACTCTAACCAGGCTGAGCTACCCCGGCATAATGTATTTCAGATAATTTGAGAAATTAAATGCTACGTATACAAATTTGAATGATTCTGATCATTTTTACATGAATTTTTAATCTTTGGCCAACTCTGACCAGCTCGCTTTTTCGTTTTGCACCCAAAGGAATTTTTTCTGTAATGCAGCAGTGTATAGTTTCTCCCATTCTACACCTACTTCACTAGTCCATGCTTTGAAAATACGTGGATCTATGTAATTTCGTAATGATGTTCCAAGGTTGTAATCTTTAGTTTTTTCAGACAAGTCAATTTGTAGCTGTAATTTCTCGGTTCTTTCTTTGTGTTTTTCTTTTTGCTTTTTGATTTGCTCATTTAGTGTTTTAATTTTTTTTGCCTTATTCTTTTTTTGTGCATCTGTTTTATCTTCTGATGACTCTACTTTTTTTAATGCCTCTAGGGTTTTTTTCCAAGGCTGCTCTTTGTTGATGTTTTTTAGTGTCTCTCTTTTATTTTCAAGTGATTCCTCAAATGTTTTTGGTATGGTTCTTTTATGATTGCACATTATTGCTGCTTCTAAATTTGCCAATTTTGCATGATATATTTTTTCATTAGGTGTTTTTCCTTTCATACTGTCATGTTCTTTGAGATAATTTTTCACCATTGTAGTTGCAAGATAAGTTCTGAAAACTTTGGCAGTTAATCCATTTACTATACTAGAATAATATGCATTTACATGCCTTGATGTAATGTCTTCAAAAATCTGGTCTTTTGGTTTTTTATTTTGGATTAGTCTCTTGAGGTTTTCTTGGAATTGCTTGTCATTACCTTCTGCTTTGACTGTTTCTTTCCATCTTACACTGTCTTTGCCCAAGAAATCAAATTCTATTGCATTGTCTGTAATGTTGATGTGTTCTTTTCTTAATGTAGTTGCACCGACTGTATCTGCCTCATCAGGATCTTTTTCATCTCCCACCCTCATTGCAGTTCTATAAATCAAATAACATACAGTTGCGATTCTACTAATTTTGGGATCTTTATTTTTCATATCTTTTACTATTTTTTCTTTGATTTTCTCAATCTCTTTTGATAGCTTGACTGCTTTTTCGTATTTTGCTTTGTCTCTGTCTTGTTTTAATCCTGCAGTGTCTGCAAGCCACACGTACTTTCTTTTTTCAGTAAGGTAATCTGTCCAGCCAGCTAGCCACATCGAATCATGTTCATGAACAATTTTGCCCCAGTTTCCTTCTGGGATTTTGGCCTCTTCTCCTAGATTTAGTGTGACATCTTTTGCCGTTACACGAGGTTTCCATCTTCCTCTAAGCGGATGATCTCCTCTTCCAATAAAAATTCCTGGTGGCTCTGCCATGTAATTTGCAACGTCTACTTCTTTTCCATCCATGATGGCTTTGCCATATTTTTGTATCAGTTTTTCTCGTAATTCCTTTCGTTTAACAGCTAGTGCTTTCTTTTCCTCTTTTGTCATCATCTCTCTGAGATCTTTTTCTTTGTCGACTATTTTGTAAGCATGTGAAAAATCAATATCCTGATATGAAATATTCTTAAATTTTGGTGGAAGTGTCTTGGCAAAGTCTTCTGTAAAGTTTTTCTGAAAAACTTTGTCTTGAGAATATGGGGTGTCTTTCTTTTTTGCCCATTGGTATATCATCTCCTCTTGATTCAGATCAAGGTCTACGCTCTCTCCTTTGATCTTTACCTTAATTCCATGTGCTTCGTAAGCAGGCGGAAACAAGATTCCATTATGTTGTAGTGTTTTCCATTTCATTTTTCATCATCTAAAATTGCGGACTTTGACAAAAACTCTATTTTATGTGTATATCAATTTAACGTAGTTATTGTTTTTAACTTGAAAATAGTTCTTTTTTGAGATAGTTCTCAAATTCGGCATCTGTTTTTGTCTTTTTTGCTTCTAAAAACATCTGTGCATCATTTCCTACAATGTATCTTGGTCTTGGGTTTTCTTCTTTAATTGCATGCAAAATTGTAGTGGCTACTTCTGATGGAGGCGTTCCCAATTCTGCCATCATCTTTATCCCCATGATTACCTTTTCAGTAATTTCTTTGTATGGCGAATCTGGTTTTGGCTCTGCAATCTTCATAGATGAGAAAAAGTTTGTCTTGATGACTCCTGGCTCTATAATGATAGTTTTTACTCCAAACTGTCCTAATTCATATCTTAATGATTCAGATAACCCCTCTAATGCAAATTTTGAGCTAATATATGCAGGTGATCCTGGAAAACCGATTCTTCCTGCAACTGAGCTGACATTTACAATTACTCCTGAACCTTGTTTTCTCATAACTGGTGCAACTTTTTGAATTATGCTGATTATTCCAAAAAAGTTAGTTTCAAACTGTGCTCTGAAATCTTTCATTGATACGTCTTCAACACTGCCAAACAATCCCCAGCCTGCATTATTTACTAAAACATCAATGCGTTGTTTTTTTGAAATAATTTTTTCAATAGCTGCGCTAATCGATTTTTCATCATCTACATCCAACTCAATAATTTCTATATTCAAATTTTCTTTTTTTGCAATTTGTAGTATTTTCTCTGCTTTTTTGAGATTTCTAACTGTAGCAAACGTGTAAAACCCATCTCTTGCAAGTGCCAGCGAAGTTTCATAACCTATTCCAGATGAACTTCCTGTTACAATGGCAACTTTTTCCATATGATTGATGGAAATTTGTTATATTTATCCCATTTTGATTTTACACTAGTGGTCTGTCGCCTTCAGTGGGTTCTACTAGTTTAGTCTCTTCGCCGTCATTAATTCTTTGAAGAATTTCTAATGCGGAATATTTGTGTAAGAACTCATTGTTGTTTCCACATCTATATGAGAATGTACAACGTGGACATCCTGCTTCATTTTGACATGGGCATTCTTTTACTATGAACATGCTTCGCTCAAGTGCCATCTCAAATCTGTCAAATAGCGCCTTACTTGCCCCATTTCCTCCAATTGCCCCGTCATAGATGAAAATTAAGCCCGAAGTTCCCAAAGATATTCCTCCTAAATCTTGAGATACTCCTCCTGTTATCATGTTGCTGCCTTCAATTACAACATGTTCCGTGGCATGATATCCACTTGCCTCTGTATAATCTTCGTCTTCAGACTTTTTGATTTCTTTGATTGGCCTTGGTGCATGAAATACAATTCCCTTTGTGATAAAGTCATATTCTAACGGAGTGTCAAGTAAAACTTTTTGCCCCTGTGTAATTTCTTGTCCTAGTTCAATGTTGACATAACCGTAGACTTTTTTTTGTATGTGTAGTTTACAAAATGCAATTTCTATTCCGTATGCTTTTCTTTTCTCAAAAACAGTTTCAATTGTTGGCCATTCTTCTGTTAATGCTTTAGTGTAATATGGATAGTCTCTGGAAATTCTCTCCAGTCTTGCAAAATTTCTTTGAGGATATCCAAATTCTTTTACCTTATATCTAGTTCCTGCAAGAAAGTAAATTGCATCTTTGTGTAGTTCTTCTAAAGCAATTGGAAGGACTCTGTCTCCGACCTTCTTTTCATTTAAGAAAATATCTACTGATTTTCCAATTCCTCTTATGCTGTAATCATTTAGCAAAGAAGTAATTTTGTCAAAATTTGGTATTATTCTGTTATTGTAAAGTAGCAATGTTCCCTTCTTTAGATGATCCTCTATTGCTTCCTCATGTTCTTTTAACTCGTGTTTGGAAATTGGTTTGTCACAAGCCATTGCCAATACCTGAAATTCTTCTACAAACGGATTCTTTGGATCAATGTATGTTTTTTCAACATCTTCAAAGTAATCTTCAGGATGGTTCTTGTAGTACTGTGAAATCGGATCATTTCCAAGTGCCAAAAGTGCATATCCTCGCTGTCCTTTTCTTGCTGCCCTGCCGATTCTTTGAATTAGTCTATTCACAGGAATGGTAGATGAAATCACACAGTCCACATTTCCCACATCTATCCCAAGCTCAAGCGTAGGAGTACAGGATATAGCCTGCAGTCTATCGTCTTTGAATTCCTGCTCGACTGATTTTCTGTAATTTGCCATTAGACCTGCTCTGTGAACTTTGATGTTGACTTTTTGTTTTCTTGCCTGTATTGCTAAAATCTCTGAGTTAAGATGTGAGTTGTTGAATACCATTGTTTTATGATTTTTTTCAGTCATTCTCTTTGTCAAATCAACCATCAACGCACGTTGAGTTCTAAGTGACGGAAATAACATTACAAAATCTGTTTGTCCTTTTTTGCCAGAACCGTGAATGATCTTCATCTTTACTCCAAATAATTGCTCACAAAAGTTTTTAGCATCTTCCAGAGTTGCAGATGCTGCAACAAATTGTATTTTGTTACTACAAATTCGTTTCAATCTTTTTATAATATAATGAACATTAGACCCAAAAATTCCTGAATACACATGCGCTTCATCTACGACTAGAATTTTTATCGTTGAAAGCAATGATGCAAATTTTGTTTGGTGCCAAAGATGGTAATGTAAAACATCAAAATTTGTAATCAATATTTGTGGAGGATTCTCTAAAATTTCTCTTCGCTCTATCTGGCTTGTATCTCCGTCAAAGACTTGTGCATCTATTCCGATTTTTTCTATAAACTTTAGGATTTTTGGATGTTGATCCCGTGAAAGAGCTTTGGTTGGATAAACAAATACTGCAAATACTCCTTTGGCATCACTTGATTCTTTTTTGATTTTTTGAATCACTGGAATCAAAAATGCTTCTGTCTTGCCTGACGCTGTAGGTGCTTCAATTACTACATTTTCCCCAAATGATATTTCTTCAATTGCTTCATCCTGAAATTTGTAAAATTGTTCAATTCCAATGTCTTTCAAGTAATCACTTATTGACTCATCCAGTCCTGAATCTTCCACATTGCTGCCCATTTTAGGCTCAGGATTTTTTAGAACTTTGTATTGTGAAATATAGTCTTTTTTTGAGAAAAGAATTGATTCTGTAATTTTATCTGGATTGTTTTTTCCAATCATCTCTTTGATTTCTTTTTCATCTCTGATGATTCCTTCATTTTTTAGGCCTTTGGAAACTCCTTTTTTTGTAACTAGCCCCTCATCAAATCTTGAAAGAAATTCTAAGAATATCTCGTCAATATTTTTTGAAAATTCCAGTAAATCTTCGATATCACAATTATTACATGATATGTGTATCTTTTTGTTGAATGTTTTTTGTATTTCCAATTTGGATTTGCATTTTGGACATGAAAATTTCAATTAAGATCTATTTGATTGAACATATTCGGGATTTATTGGTTGACTGTTAATTTTAGCAAAAAACACTGTTCCACGACATTATTAAACGAGGAAACAGTCTTGATTTTAAAAATGAAAAAAATCGAAATTAACAAAATTTACAATATGAACTGTGTTGAGGGCATGAGATCAATTCCCAAAAATAAAATTGATTTGATTATTACTGATCCGCCGTTTGCTATTAATTTCAAGGCTACAAAGGCCAATTATAATCGAATTTCTTCCAGGGTAATGCAAGGATACAATGAAATCAAAGCTGCAGATTACTATGATTTCACATTTGACTGGATGAAAGAAGCATTTCGTATTCTAAAAGATTCTGGAAGCATGTATGTTTTTTCAGGATGGAATAATCTCAAAGATATTCTAAAAGCATTAGATGATGTTGGATTTACTACCATAAATCACATAATATGGAAATACCAATTTGGTGTTGTAACAAAAAAGAAATTTGTCACTTCCCACTATCACTGCCTTTATGTTTGTAAAAATGATAAACAAAGAAAATTTTTCCCATTTTCCAGATTTGAAAAAAATTCTAAAACAAATGAAGGACGTAGCTTACATTATAAAGATAAAGAGGATGTCTGGGAAATTAAACGCGAATATTGGACTGGCGATGAAAAAACTCCCACAAAACTCCCTGCTGAATTAATTGAAAAATTATTGCACTATTCTAGTGAAAAACAAGATATCGTTTTAGATCCTTTTCTAGGATCTGGACAAGTAGCTGTAGTAAGCAAGTCTATGAATAGAAAATATTTGGGATTTGAAATTGTACCTGACTATTACAAATTTGCCAAAAAACGACTAGATAAAAATCTCTACCGAATAAAAAAATCTAAATAATTTCTACACCTTGTTTTCTGACTCATCTTTATTTTTTTGTCCCATCTTTCCCGCGATTATTTTTCGAAGTTCATCATCTGATTTTTCTGCAACATTTACTCCAAGTGACTTTGCAATCGTCTCCAGTTTTTGTCTCTCAGTTTCTAAAGGTCCAGATATGCCCAGATCAGTATTTGAAATGCCTTTCATCTGATCCTGAACCTCATTTTTTGCTTTGTTGAATTCATTTACTGCTTTTCCTAGTTTCTTTGCAGCACTAGGAAGCTGGTTAGTTCCTAAAATCAATATCAATGCAACAAAAATTATGATTATCCATTCACTACCTAATATGTTCAATGAATAATCCAGCATAGCATAAAATGGCTTTATTTGAAATTAAACGTAATGTTTGAGGCTATTTTTCTTCGATGTGTACGGTTACGGTGATCTTTTCATTATTTTCAGAATTTATTATCAATATTCCTCCCGTATCTACTACGTTTTTACATGTTCCACTTTGTACTGATTTGCCTAATCCAATACAATTGATATCTGAATAATAGTCAAACTTCTTACCTGCATCAAACATTTGTTTTTCTGCATCTGATGGAACAAAAAATAAATCAAACTTTTTAGTTGTATCTTGTGCCTTTACTGCATATTTGTAGGAAGGATCAGCACTAAAAGAACATGTTTTGATAAACGCAGAATCTTTTGTATCTATGGTAATTGTTGTATCAACAGGTGCAAACTTTGCACTGTAAATCATTGGATACATTATGTTACTTTTGTCCATAGCGTGTCCAAGACTCAAGATGTGTCCTAGCTCATGAATCAAAATATCTCTAACTGATTTTGAGTCATATGCTCTCCAATTCTTATCACAACCATAGCTTCCAAGTGCTACATCTACTTGTTTTTGGTTTGTTGTGTATCCATCATAATTATTTGGAAGTGTTTTTTTCCAGCTAATAATTGCCGTATTTGTATCTGGTGCATTTACCACATTAAAATTAACACCGGCCGTCTCTTTCCAGAATTTCATGGCACTGTTCACTTCACCACTTACATCTGACGACCATTTTGGTATTGGTTCAACATAAATTGAATATTTTTTAGTTGAATCAATTTTATTAATCCAGTCTTTAGGAATTTGTTTTACTTCATCTACTGTTTTGTACACAACAACACCTCCTTGATTAGAACTAATATTGTCCTGATTCGCACTTGCAATTCCTGTCTGTGATTTCTCTCCTTTCTTTAGCAAATTGATCAGTATTCTGTATTCTTCATTTTCTGCTCTCAGTGTATCAATTTCCTCATCAATAACCATGTTCTTTGCCTTAAGATAATTCACTTCTACCAAGTATTTGTCGCTCAATTTTTTTATCTCGTCTAGTTTCTCTTGATGGTCATCATTTTGTAATGTAGGTAGTTCTAGAGGCTGAATCACGTATGTCTTAACAGCTTCTTTCTCCAGCTGTGTATTTTTTAAGGAATTAATTTCTTGGCGTTTTTGTTTTATCTCTAATTGGAGTGAATCAATTTGTTGTTTTAACTTTCCATTTTCTAATGAAATTTTGGTTAGATTTGATTCTTTATCTGTATTTTGATTTTCTATAAGTTGAACTTGGTTGCTAAGAATTTTATTTTCTTTCTTTAATACTTCAAGTCTTTTTTCATAGTCTTCTTTTTCTTGATTTAACTCTTTTATGAGGTTGTAATTTTCACTCATTTCATTGGTAACTGATGTGAGTGAGTTTTTATTATCTTTATTTTCAGCTTGTAACTTCTTTATTTGATTTTCATAATCTATGATCTTAGATTTCAGTGTTCCTGAGTTTTTATCTAATTCATCAATTTGCATTTGTGCATCTGTAACTAAGCTTTGTTCATTTTTATTTTCATTTTCTAAAACTTTGATGGTATTTTCATATGTGCTAATTTTGGAATTTAGGTCTCTCACCAAATCATTTAACACTTTATGATCTTTATTTAATGAAATTATTGACGAATCTTTTTCATGATTCTTATCTTCTAATTCTGTAATTTTTGATTTGTATTGTTTATTTTCATTTTCTAATGTCTTTATGATATTTTTGTAGGTGTTTAATTCTGAATTCACAGATGCTGTAATTTCATCTGATTCATGAAACTCCTTTGTTAGATTGACAAGGCTTTTTCGTTGCTCTGAATTTTTTGCTTCAAGCTGATTGATTCGCTCCTTATATCCTAACTTTTCAGCCTCGTTTTGAGTGATTTTATCTTGGTACTCCTTATTTTTTGCTTCTAAAGAGAGAATGGAACTTTCATAATTTTGAATTTTTTGCATTAGCGTGCCGAGATTTCTATTTGTCTCTTCTAGTTCTTTTGTGCTTGCAACTAGTGTATTTTTCTGTTCTTGGTTCAACCCTTCCATGTTATTTATTATGTTTTGATATTTTGAATTTTCTTGTTTAAGTGATGAAATTTCTTCCTTCATATTTGATTGTTTTTTGTTTAAAATGCTAACATCTGAATCAAGTATTTTTATTGCGTTTTCATATTCTGTCAGTTTCTTTTTCTGCTCCAAATTTTCTGTACGAATAGCTGTAATTAGATTGTCATAAGATTCGTTTCCCTGAATTAATTGTTTGACATCATCTTTCTTTGCTTGATTTTCACTTCTGAGTGAGTTTAATGCATCATTTTTATTTTCATTTTCTATTTTTAATAGCTGAATATCTTTCTCATACGATAATGACTCATTTTGTAATTCGTCAATCTTATTTTTATAGTCTTGAGCTTCTTGTTTTAGCTCATTTAATTTTTTTTACATAATGTGATTCAATTTGAACTATTTTGTTTTCATCGTATATATTTCCAGAAACTTCATTGTTTGCCATTTGGTCACTGTTCATCCATGAACTGATTTGATTCGCAAACTGTTTGTTAGTCTCTCTTAGTATTTTTACTTCTTTTTGAAGGGCTTCATATTCACTTAATAGTTGTGACATTGATGTTGGCGTGCTTCCTTTATTGATCTCTTGACTTTTTAATGAAATTCTGTATTCTTCATTTATCTCACGAAGATCTTCTACTTCTTTTCTTATTACTTCATTTTTTGCCTTTAGATAATCAATTTGTCTTTGAACTTCTTCATCGTTAACAGATGATAACTTTACAATGCCTTTATCCTTTAGATAGTCTATGGCAGTAACAAATTCTTGATCTGATATTTCTCCTTCTGACCACATTACTAGGGTTGTTTTTACCCATTCTGGAATCTCTATTTCTTCAGCACTTGCTGGAATGATGCCTATAAACACAATTAGTACTAAAATCACTGCACGCATCAGTATCAACCATTAGAAAATTTTAACCAGTTTAAAAGAATTCTCATGTAACTTCCCGCCTAGCCTATTTTTCACGGGTTTCAAAATTGAATATTCTTGAATCACAAACTAGGAATTTTGTATTCTTTTTGGCTCTAATTTTTTTCTGCATAATATGGCTAGAACTGTAACTGCAATTCCTATGATAAAAAATACAAGATAAGGCGATTGATTGCCAAACGATTGTGCTATAGGTCCTCCAATAGTGGGTCCTATTGCCCAACCCACACCAAAAACCGTCTCATAGGCTCCTATTATTTTTCCTGATATTGCTTTACTTGTTCTACTCAAAATTATTTCTAGAGTCAAAGGGAAAAATATGCTAAATCCAAATCCCATAAACACCAATGCTATTGCAAACGTGATAATTGAATCCGAAACAGCCGAAATTGCTAGTCCAATTGAAATGGCTATGGTAGCTGCAATTAGCGTCTGACTTGTCTTTCTTGAGAATTTACTTGCCAATGCAAGTGATATTACCCTTGAAATTCCAAAAGTAAAGTACAGTAACAAAATATCTGTATCTGACATTCCGCTGTCATTTAGGAACGCAGGATAAATTGATAGAATTATCCCAAATGATGAAGTGCAAAAAATCAACAATATTATCACCTCTGGAAATTTTCTCATCTCTTTAATTGACGAAAGTGAGAATCTTTCATGATGATTTGTAATACCTCTTCTAGAAATCAAAAGAGCAAAAATTATGGTACTAGCCAAAATAAACGAAGTTATTTGAAATAGAATTCTATACGTAATATCTAGCCCTTCAAGAAACACTGTCCCTAATAATGGACCGATCATAAATCCCATCACAAAAAACATTGTAAACCATGAGATGTTTCTGACTCTAGTTTGTTCATTGCTTTCATTGGAAATAATGGCTTGACATGGTGGCCAGAAAAATGCATGAGCTATTCCAGTCATTATTCTGAACCCCATTATCTCTGGAACAGATTGTGCTACTGAAAGAAGATAGATTGATGTTGAATTGATTGCTGTACCTATTGCTAGTAGGTATCCGTTATTGAATTTGTCAAGAAGAATTCCTACAAATATTGGAATGAACATGTAAGGAATAAAATTTGCTAGTCCGATAAAGCCAAGTTCAGAATACGATGCTCCGATTATGTTTTTTGCAAATATTGGTAGTATTGGACCGTGTAGTCCATAAGAAATGCCTATGATTAAACCAGTGATGTTTACAAGTACCAGTACTTTGCTCATTTGTATGCGGCAACCATTATTGCTCCGCCCATAAGATCTTTTTCAAACTCTACTTTGGAAAATTTTTCCAGTAATAATTTTTCCAACTTTTTGTTCTGTGGCCATCTTTTGTATGTGCCATAAAGGGTACCAAACTTCAAACCTAGTCTTCCCCCTGCAATTAATGCCAGTACTGGAAGAATAAACTTGAGGTAAAATGATACTCCCAATCTGATTATTACCTCATCTGGTTTTCCTAAATCCACAATCACAAATCTTCCATTATTTTTCAATACTCTGTGAATCTCTGAAATTGCAATTCTCAAATTAATTGCGTCTCTAAGTGAATATCCGCATAAAACAGCATCAAATTCTTCATCCTTAAATGGGATGTGCTCAAAAACACCATTTATCAAATCTGGTGTTTTTTCAAAATGGGTGCCTGTGTTTTTTAACATTGGTACAAGAGGATCATAAAGTGTAATTGAAATTTTTCCATCACATAACTTCAAGGCAGTTTTAGACATGTTTCCAAAACCAGATCCTGCATCCAAGATTTTATTTCCTGGAAATACTCTACCTGATATTCCTCTGTTTCTATGCTCTACATCTTTACCAAGTGAGATGTATGAATTTACTTTGTCATAAACTGGTATGATTTCACGAAGTACTTCTATGACTTCGCCCCAATAACTTCCTAATCCCATAGATATCGTCTTTATGGACTAGTTTGAATAGTTTTCAAATCTAAATTTCAACTTAAGCTGTTGTAAATTTAGATGCATTTTTAGAATAATTTTGTAAATCTGATTCTGATACTTTTTCAAATATTTTTTTATCTGAAGTGACTTTGGCCATTTTAATGTGATTCAATCCTTCTTTTTGTTCTGCTTTTAGATTAATTGCTGCAATAGCAAGCGATGCTGCATCACTTAAGCTCATCTTGGAATTATAATGTTTTTCCAAAAATGTGTTTACCTCATCAGAACCTGCACCTATTGCAATTGCTGCATACTGCACATAAGTTCCACTAGGATCTGTAACATAGATTGATTCCCCCTTTTGATCAACTCCTGCAATTATCAAAGCAACTCCATTAGGGCGTACTCCTGAATATTGTGTAAATTGGTGAGATTGATCTGCTAAATGCTTGGCAACAGTTGCAACTTCTACTGATTCATCATAAGTCATTTTATTTCCCTGTGAAAAAAATCTGGCATTATCTACTTGAACACGAGCATCTGGGATGTATCCTGCAGCTGCTACTCCAATATGATAATCTACTTGAAAAATTTTCTGTGTTACATTTGTAGTCTGCAGTGCACGTGGTTTTTCCTCAACTGCCATGATGACTCCCTCTTTACTACAAACTCCTATGGCCAACGTGCCTCTCTTTACTGTCTCAATTGCGTATTCTACTTGGTAAATTCTACCGTCAGGTGAATACATTGTAGGTGTCATATCGTACCCACGTGATGCCATCATGATACGACAAGTTTTTCCTCAGTCAATTTAAGGGTAATTGTCCTTCATTGATCTGTACTAGATGTGGACAAGATCTGGACATAGTGTTTTAAGCAAATTTTTCTCACAACACACAAGGAAAGTAAATGACCCGAGCCCAACTCCTAGAATTCAAGGAAATTTTAAGATCTCAATCAGAACAAAGAAAACCAGACAAACAGACTAGTAAATTGCTATTCTATTTGTTTACCAGCACAAGAGGTGGTTTCACAAGATTACGAATAATCATGCTCTTGCTTAAACAATCATACAATACACATCAATTAGCACTGGAACTCCAATTAGATTACAAAGCTGTTCAACATCACATGAAAGTACTGGAAAAAAACAACATGATCCTCAAAATTGGTGAAAAGTATGGTGCAATATTTCATCTATCTACATTTTTAGAAGTTAACATTGGTGCACTTGATATGGCAATTGATAAACTAGACCAAAAGATGAATCAAAAAAAGGTCTATCTTTAATCAATTTGTATCTACATAATATGCGATCTAATATTTTGAACTAAACTTAATATAATATGATATTCCAAAATCGATCGTCTTGGTAAAACTAGATCCTTTTGCAAACGCAACAAAACAAGTCAATGATGCATGTGATGTTCTTGGAATTAAGGACAAAGGTCTGCGTGAATATCTAGCAACACCAAACAAAGTTTTGAGAGTAAAAATTCCAGTGAAAATGGATAATGGGCAAATTAGAATGTTCACCGGTTTTAGAAGTCAACACAACAATGATAGAGGTCCATACAAAGGTGGAATCCGATACTTTAACCCTGAAGGTGGAGTTGAATACATGGAACGTGAAGTCATGGCACTATCTTCTTGGATGACATGGAAATGTGCTATTGTTGACATTCCATTGGGAGGCGGTAAAGGAGGAATCTATGTCAATCCAAAGACAGAAAAACTAAGCGATGCTGAATTAGAAAGACTTACCAGAGCATTTACCTATAAAATATTTGAAATCATTGGACCTGGTAAAGACATACCAGCTCCGGATGTTTACACCACTGGAAGAGAAATGACTCAGATCATGGATACATTTAGCAAACTAAACGGTAATGTTTACTCTCCAGGTGTAATTACTGGAAAACCAATTTCAATGGGTGGCTCTCTGGCACGAAATGTTGCTACTGGATTAGGTGTGGCATATTGTGTACGAGAAGCTGCAAAAGCTTTGAAACTTAATTTGAAAGGTGCCAAAGTTGTTTTGCAGGGATTTGGAAATGCATCTACATTTACTGGTGAATATTTAGAAAAAATGGGTGCCAAAGTTATTGCTGTAAGTGACTCTAAAGGTTCTATATCAATTCCAAATGGAGCTAAAGTTAGTAAGTTAATTGAATTTAAAGAAAAGAAAGGCTCAGTAGTTGGATTCCCTGGAAGCAAGAAAATTTCTACTGAGGAATTGTTAACAACAAAATGTGATATTTTGGTTCCAGGAGCATTGGAGAATCAAATTGATGCAAAGATTGCAAAGAATCTCAAATGTAAAATAATTGCCGAAGCTGCAAATGGTCCAACATTACCTGAAGCAGATCCTATAATTTACCAAAAGAAAATCCTAGTAATTCCGGATATCTTGGCAAATTCTGGCGGTGTCTGTATCTCATATTTGGAATGGGTGCAAAATAACATGGGTTACTATTGGACTTTTGATGAAGTTGCAAAAAAGATGGAAGGTAACATCACCAAAGGTTTCAAAGATGCATATGCGTTAGCCAATAAACACAAAATTGACATGAGACGAGCTACTATGGCTTTGGCAGTAGGTCGAGTTGTAGAGGCCTTTAACCAAAAAGGTATTTGGCCATAAACTTAGACTAGATACGATTCGTAACAAACTAGTTGTTCAACAAACCTTATCTTTCCTTTAGTTATCACTGTGAGTTTTCTTTTAAAAGAAAGATCAATTTTTGTTCTACGCTGTAAAAGTTGAATTGTTTTTCCTGTAAGATATCTTCCTTTTCTGTCTCTGTCAAATAGAATGATCAGTTTTTCATATCTTGCAACATAATCAGCGAAATTGACAATTCCTCCAAATTTATGAAATTCGATTATTTGCCCTGAAAATCCTACTTTCTTTAATGCAGACGCATCTCTTTTTCCTTCTACTACAACAATACTGCCTTTCATTAAATTTAATTGAAATACAAAATTTCTTATCTCATGAATCTCTTGCTCTGTTACAAGCACAAAGTGATAAGCGCTTTAACATATTAATCACTTTTGCTAAAAATTATTTGTGTCTGAAGTTTTAGTTATACAAAATACAAGTATGGAAGGACCTGGATACCTAGGCGAACTTCTAAACAATGATGGATTTACAATTCATTCAGTTAATGCAAAACATGAGAAACTTCCAGACAAAAACTATTCTTTTGTAGTGATTTTAGGTGCACCTGAAAGCGCCAATGATGATTTGTCTTACTTGCAGGAAGAACAAAAACTAATTAAAAAAACTGTAGATGCAAATATCCCGCTACTTGGGATTTGTCTAGGTTCACAATTGATTGCAAAAACTTTTGGGGGTAAAGTGTACAGTGGTCCAAAAAAAGAAATTGGGTTTTATCATGATTTGAAAATCGATAATAATTCCAAATTATTTTCTGGCTTTACAAATCCTTTTACCGTATTTCATTGGCATGGTGATACTTTTGATTTGCCTGAACAAGCAGTTAGATTGGTTCATTCTGAAAATTATCTAAATCAAGCATTTCGAATTAATAGTGCAGTTGGATTGCAATTTCATCTAGAAGTAAATGCGGAAATGGTCAATCTTTGGCTTGATAAGACTCAGGAAAAACTACAACAAATACCATACATTGATCCTCAGAAAATTCGTTCTGATATAGATGAAAATATCTCCATTGTTAAAAATAATATGAATAATTTTTACAATAATTTCAAATCATTATTTCATATTTGACCAAAGTTTAATATACAGAGTTTTTGATTCATCGATCGAACTATGATCTCTGTAAAAAAAGTTTTTGAGGAGACAATTCAAACCGATCATAAAGTTATCACAGAAGAATTATCAAAATCAATTCTCAAAACTTATGGTGTTAAAGTTCCACCTTTTGCACTTGTTACTTCTGCTGAAGAAGCAGTCAAACAAGCAAAAAAGATCGGATTTCCACTCGTAATGAAAGTTGTATCGCCCCAAATTTTACATAAAACTGATGTTGGTGGTGTTAAAGTTGGACTAGATAATGTCAATGATGTCAAAAAGACATTCAAAGACATGTATGGTAGACTATCTAAAAAGAAAGGTATTGACGTAAAAGGAATTCTTCTTGAAAAGATGGTTCCAAAAGGCGTTGAACTAATTGTAGGTGTACAAAATGATTCCCAGTTTGGTCCAGTAATTATGGTTGGACTAGGTGGAATTATGACTGAAGTTATGAAAGATGTTGCATTTAGAATGCTACCTATTTCAACTTCAGATGCAAAATCTATGCTTAGTGAACTAAAAGGTTCAGCACTTCTCAAAGGATTCAGAGGAAGTGAATCAATTGATACAAACATGGTTGCAAAGATGCTTGTGCAAATTGGAAAATTAGGTGTGGAAAATGCAGATTACATCAACAGCATTGACTTTAACCCAGTAGTTGTTTATCCAAAATCACACTTTGTAGTAGATGCAAAAATTATTCTAAATAACGAAATCAAAAAGAATTCTATCTCAAAAGCTAAACCAAACATTGAATCAATGGAGACCTTCTTTACTCCAGAGTCTGTTGCACTAGTAGGCGCATCTGCAACACCTGGAAAGATTGGTAATTCCGTATTAGTTGCACTTGGAAAACAAGATTACAAAGGTAAAGTATATCCAATTAATCCTAAACAAGAGTCAATTCTTGGAATCAAATGTTATCCATCATTAGATGCAATTAACGAAAAGGTTGACTTGGTTGTTGTTTGTATTGATCTTGCAGAATGCGGACCAATTATGAAGATTTGTGCAAACAAAGGAATTCACAATGTTGTAATCGTTTCAGGTGGAGGAAAAGAGCTTGGTGGTGACAGAGCTGCAATGGAAGCTGAAGTAAAAGAATTATCTCTAAAACACAAAATCCGTGTAATTGGTCCAAACTGTATTGGAATGTTTAATGCTGCAAATCGTCTTGATTGTGCATTCCAAGGACAAGAAAGAATGGTCCGCTCAAAATTAGGAAATGTTGCATTTTTCTCACAAAGTGGAACCATGGGAATTAGTATGTTAGAAAGTGCTGATGTGTTTGGCTTATCCAAGATGATTAGTTTTGGTAATCGTTCTGATGTAGATGAAGCAGATATGATATGGTATGCTGCAAATGATCCTCAAACTAAAGTAATTGGATTATATGTTGAAGGATTTGATGATGGTAGAAAATTCATCAATACTGCCAAACGTGTAATGAAAGAGCAAAAGAAACCAATCGTAATTTGGAAGAGTGGAAGATCTGAAGCAGGTGCAAAACAAGCTGCATCACATACAGGTTCTCTTGGTGGTTCAAATGCAATCATTATGGGAGCATTCAAACAAGCAGGAATTATTTCAGTTGATAGTTATCAAGAACTAGTTGGAGTCTTAAAGGCACTAACATGGCAACCTCCTGCAAAGGGAAATCGTGTTGCTATGACAAGTAACGGTGCTGGTCCAATGATTGGTGGAATTGATCAATTAGAAAGATTAGGTCTTACTATTGGAAAGTTGTCACCAGAACTTCTCAAAAAAATGAAGGAACGTTTTCCACCAACTGTTCCAATTCATAATGGTAATCCCGCAGATGTAGGTGGTGGTGCAAATGCAGATGATTATCGATTTGTCATCCAGCAATTTCTTGACGAAAAGAATATCGATATTGCTATGCCTTGGTTTGTTTTCCAAGATGATCCACTTGAAGAAACAATAGTTGAATATCTAGCTGAATTATCAAAGAAAAAACAAAAACCAATTCTTGCTGGCGGTAATGGCGGTCCATATACTGAAAAAATGACAAAATTGATTGAGGCAAATAATGTTCCAGTTTACAGTGATCTTCGAACTTGGGTTGCAGCTGCATCTGCATTATCTCAATGGGGCAAAGTACTCGGGAAATAGATAACATTTAAGTCCGGCACAACTTGGGAAAATATTATGTCTCTAGTTACCACATCCACTTCTAATGGCATATGTACTGTCAAAATAAACAGACCTGACAAACTCAATGCCATGAATAGTGATGTTGCAAAAGAACTCATCAAAACTTTTGAAGCCATAGACAAAGATGACAGTGTTAAAGTAATCATCTTGACTGGTGAAGGAGAAAAGGCATTTTCTGCTGGTGCAGATATTGAATACATGTCAAAAATTTCTCCAGATGAATCAGTTGCATATGCAAAGACAGGACAACTTGTAACTTCTACAGTTGAGCTTGTAAAACAACCAACGATTGCAGCCATTAACGGTTTTGCACTTGGTGGAGGTTGCGAGCTTGCAATGTCTTGTGATATTAGAATTGCAGCAGATACTGCCAGACTTGGTCAACCAGAAGTCACAATTGGAATTCCTCCTGGTTGGGGTGGAACACAAAGATTGATGAGAATTGTGGGAATAGCAAAAGCAAAAGAACTTGTCTATACTGGTAAAATGATCAAAGCAGACGAAGCAAAGGAAATAGGTCTAGTGAATCAAGTAGTTCCACTTGCATCACTACAAGAAGAAGCTTTGAAAATGGCACAGCAAATTGCTGCAAACTCTACAATGGGTGTGCAAATGGCAAAAGTTGCAATTAACAAAGGAAGAAATGCAGATCTTGATACTGGGCTCGCAGTTGAACTCTTGGCTTGGAGAAACTGTTTTACTCATTCTGATAGAGAAGAGCGAATGACAGCTTTTGTAAACAAGTCAAAAAAATAATCTATTCCTAACTTTCTTATTTTCTTGAATTACTAGTAGGCTTGGTATGAAAAGCTTATTATAATTTAAAGCGTCATTTGTATTATTATGGCATCTGAGCAAACACAGAAAATGATCACTGTTACACCAAAAGCAGCTGAAAAAATCAAAGAATTCATGAAAGAAGAAACCGATAGTCCTCAATACCTTAGAGTTTATGTTCAAGGTGGTGGTTGTTCTGGTCTATCTTACGGAATGGGCTTTGAAAAAGCACCAGAAGAAGATGACTTGGTCATGGAAGAAACTGGTATCAAGCTACTTGTAGACAGCTATAGTGTTGATCATCTAAAAGGTGCAAACGTAGACTATATTGAAAGTCTAATGGGATCTGGATTTAAAATCAACAATCCAAATGTTACAAAATCCTGTTCATGTGGTCATTCATTTAGCACTGAATAAACAATATTATTTTTCATTTTTAGATATCTAGTGTAAACTATATCGTACGAGCACAATTTTTGTAAGATTTCTTTATTTTATTGAAAATACTTGCGATACCCTCATATATCGAGAATCAAAACCCAAATTATGATAATTAAGGAGATGAAGAAAGTATGTCCAATAAATCAGGAATTGTCAAATATCATGTTAAACTTTCCTTTGAAGTTGACGGACTTGTTGAACGAGCAGATATAATCGGGGCTATCTTCGGTCAAACCGAAGGACTGTTAGGCCCAGAGATGAATCTGAACGAACTACAACGAGTTTCTAAAGTTGGTCGTATAGAAGTAAATACAAAATCTACTTCAAACACAACAAACGGTGATGCTCTTATTCCAATGAGTACTGACATTGATACCTGTGCATTAATTGCAGCTGGAATAGAGAGTATTGATAAAGTTGGTCCATTTGACTGTGTTTTCAAATTAGAAGCAATTGATGATGTAAGAGCCGCCAAAAAAGATGACATTGTAAGGCGTGCTAAAGAAATCAAACAACGCTGGGCTACTAAAACAGTCAGTGAAGGGGAAAGTATGCTAAAAGATGTTCATGAAGGTGATTCTAAAAGACTATCCACATATGGTCCATCTAAACTCACATGTAGTTCTGGCGTATTTGATGCCACTTGGATAATACTAGTTGAAGGCAGAGCAGATGTCATTAATCTTCTCAGAGCTGGTTATGATAATGCAATTGCAATTGAAGGTGCAAAAATTGATGAATCCATCAAAGAATTGTGTGCTTCAAAAAATACGGTAGTTGCATTTATTGATGGTGACCGAGCTGGTGGGTTCATTCTAAAAGAACTCAAATCTGTTGTAAATATTGATTATGAATTAAGAGCAGATGCAGGAGTAGAAGTTGAAGAATTAACCCCACAAAGATTAGATGAAATTTTAAGACCAATAGCTGATGAAATTAAAAGTGGAAAACCTGTGGCATCTCTTCAAAGTGCAGATGATAAACCCCTTGCCGAAATAGCGTCTAGAGTTTTTCCAAATCTCAATGAAACACTTGAAGCTGTAGCATTAGATGAAAATGAAAAAGAAATTTTCAAAGTTCCAATTAGTGAAGTAGTTAGCAAACTCTCAACTCAATCTGGAATCAAATATCTTCTATTGGATGGTATTATCACTCAGAGACTTTTAGAAGGTGCCAAAAATGCTGGAATTGAATGCGTTGTTGGACATCGAGTTGCAAAGTTGACAAACTCTGATGGACTAAATCTAAAAACATTCGGTGACCTAGGCGTAGCATAGGGTTCATTGATGACTGAACTAAAAATTCAGCACATCCTAACTCTCGCTCATCTTCTTTCTAAGGGCGCAAAGCATAATTTTGTCACAGTTACTACTGATTCCTTAGGTAAGAGCATCAAAAAATCCCAGCAAGCTGCATCCAAACATCTACTTGAATTAGAAAACAATCAATTCATTGAGCGAATAATTAGTGGAAGAAGTACATCTGTAAAAATTACTCCAAAGGGTTTTTCTGAAATGGTAAAATTATCTGCTACACTTCAAAAAAGTCTTGATTCGTCTCCCTCTCATGTTGAACTAAAAGGAACTTTGATCTCAGGTATGGGCGAAGGCGCTTATTACATGTCTCTACAAGGGTATACAAAACAATTCAAATCCAAAATCGGATACATTCCATTTCCTGGAACCCTTAATGTAAGACTAGATAAAAAAATACATCAAGAAGCAATAAAACAATTTGAAAATCTAGGTGGAATTATAATTGAGAGTTTTTCAGATGGAAAAAGAACATACGGATGGGTAAAGTGCTTTCCTGCAAAAATCAATCACTCAATTAATTGTGAATTGATAATTCTTGAGAGGACTCACCATGATAATTCTATAATTGAATTAATCTCTAAAGTATGTATTAGAAAATCAGCAAAACTAAAAAATGGCTCTCAAGTTACAATAACAATTCCAATCCAGTCGTAATTTTCTTATCTTATGTGTTGTTCTAAATACCGTGAATGGATTCCCCGTATTCTTTTTCTATTTTAGAGCTAGAACTTTCTGGAATTGGTGATTGCAATCTTGCCACACTTGCATCAAGATTAATTTTTTTGCATCCATCTATGATAAATTTTTCTTGATGCACTTGATCATATCCTAATGCAATTATTTGTGGTTTTACCAGATTAACTGTCTTGAAAATATCATCTTCTTGTCCTACAAGACAAAGATCTACCATTACTAGTGAATTAACTAATTCCTGCCTCTGCTCTTTACTGTGTAATGGTCGTCTTTTTTTCATTTTCACTGCAGTATTGTCAGTAGCTACAACTACTATCAAAACGTCTCCTAGTGCTTTTGCTGCACTAAGTGTATGAATATGCCCTGGATGAATTATATCAAAAACACCTCCTGCTAAGACAACTCGAAGTGAAGATCTACCAAGTTCAGTTAATGTGATTCTGTCTTCTTTTATCAATTTATTTTTTACAAGTTCGTCGATTTTTGAATTGATGATATTTTCTGTAAATCCTTTTTTTGTTTTAAGATTGTCTATAGGTGATTTGTCAGTTATTCCTGCTAGGTACATTTCAATTAAAATTGATTTTTCTATTACTTCCAATATTATTTTCTAAAACTACTCTCTCTTTAATTCATCGATACTATTACATTTTTGGCTCAAGGCCCTTTGCTAATCGTAGTGCATCTACCAAGCCATCTGCATAACCTATACTCAAAATTGCAACTTCATCCTGACCGTCTTCTAGAAATTTTTCTGCATCTTGAATATACAACTCAGCATTTTCAAGAATCACTTTGAATTCTTTTTGATCTTTGTAGTACGGTGTTATTTCTTCTAATGCCTCTCTTACCATTGGAACATATTTTTTCATCATTTGGATTGAAATTTTCTTTGTTTTTTCTGAATTATCTTGCGGTTTGTCTAGACACTTACCAAGTATTTTTAATGCATCTGACTCTGTAAAATGAAGCCTTCCTGTGATAATTATTGTATGTGGAGGTTTACCAAAATCTATTTTTTTTAGGCTTGAAATTTTTCCTGATATGATTGATTGATCTTTGAATCCAATTCTTGATGCAACTATTGCATGTGTTGATAGATCAATCACGTTTCTTTTTTGTCCTTTTTCAGTTTCTATTAATCCAATTAATGCCTCTTTTGGATCCATGAAAAAATTCTTGTCTTGATTATATTCTAATAGTAATACGGTGTGGTTTCCCTCTATGATGTTTTTGTAAATTACATAATATGGAGTTGTCAGCGATTTCATCTCGCTCATTATGGTTGCAATTCTTCCAACTTTGTAAAAATGAAGACCACATTCCCCTATCATTGAAGTCAGAGATGATGACGCATGTATTGAATAGGTCTTTATTTTTTCTTGTATGGCTCTTGTTCTTAATTCAATATGGGTCGTAGCAATGTAAGGATCTCCATAGGATAGTAAGACAACCTTCTTTGTTTTTGCATGTTTTAGAATTTCATTTCCATCTTCAACTAGCCATCTTTTGCCCTGCTTGAATTCTCCTTTGGTCATCTTTTTGATTTTTAACATGTCTGATTTTCCAATTGGGCTGGTAAATTGCTCAAGGTATACGATATCTGCTTTTGATAAAACTTCTAGACCTTCAATAGGAATTGATTTTGAACCTGAGATTCCTAATCCTACAAACCAAAGCATTACTACATATTTTTATCGTGCAGTCTTTTTAAATGGTGTATCATTCTCTTTAAAACTTCAATTCCTCTTAGGTATTCATCAATTGATACCTTTTCATCTATTGTGTGAGCTTCATGTGGATCACCTGGACCATATGTGACTACAGGAATCTTCCATTGATTTCCTATTACATTCATGTCACCAGTTCCCGTTTTTCTAATTAAAGTTGGTCTTGTATGTTCCACATCCATAACTCCTAAAGTGAATGCTCTGACTATGGCAGAATCATGTGGTGCTTCAAAAGGCTCTGTTTCATCTATGATTGAATAGTATGCCTCCACTTTTCTTCTTTGAGCTATTTCATTTACTAGCACTGAAATTTTCTGTTCTACTATTTTGCAATTTGTGTCTACAGGAATTCTAATGTCAAAAGTTGAAACACATTCTTTTGGTGTAACATTATGGCTTGTTCCTCCGTTAATCTCAGTTAATGTTGCAGTTAACAACATCCCTTTACTTTTTTTCTCTTGATCTGACTCTAATCCTTTTTTGAGTTCTTTTGCAAAGATCATTGTTTCTTCAATAGAATTTTTTGAAAGCCAAGGTGCACTTGCATGAGCACTGTCATCCACACTTACTTTGAGATTAATTGCTAATCTTCCTTTGTAAGCAATTGTTACTTGCTTTATTCCGCTTGGTTCTCCAAATACAGCATAATCTACATCGATATGATTCTTGACTAGGTTTTTTACACCTGTGGCATTTCCTTCCTCATCTACTGTGCCAACAAAAATCACGGTACCATTATTGTTCTGAATTGAAGCAGCAGCAAACAACATTGCCATTAATGGAGCCTTTGCATCTGATGCACCACGACCGTAAAGTGAATCCCCCTCTTTTCTAACTTTGACTTTTCCAGGAACAACATCCATGTGTCCACATAGTAATATTTTTGGTGAACCTGTACCTTTTTTTGCAATAATATTGCCGACCTCATCTATGTGAATATCTTCAAATCCTAAATCATCACATTTATCTGCAAGAAATTCGGCCATTGTTTTTTCATTGAGTGAAGGTGTGTACAATCGGAGTGCTTTTTCAAGCATCTTCACTGCAAATCTTGGTGTGACTGTAAATGTTGTTTCCAATTCTCACTTGTTGTTTTTTATTACGTAATCAATCATTAAGGAAGGTATGTCTACTCCACATACTCTTACCGTATTTTTATATTCAGTTGTATTGTTAACTTCATGAACTACTAATCCGCGTTCATTACTTTCCATCAAATCCACTCCTACTATGTCTCCTTGAACTGCATTTTTTGCTTTAATACACATTTCTTCCATCTCTGGTGTTACTTTACATTCTTCTGCTGTTCCACCTAAAGCCATGTTTGTTTTCCAATTTCCATTTCCTGAATTTCTGTAAATCGCTGCAACAATCTTATCGCCTACCATTATTGCTCTGATGTCTCTTGGTGGTCTATTTACAAATTCTTCTAAATAATGAACTTGGTATATTGGATACATGCTTTCTCTGCTTTCAATAATTCCTTCTGCTGAATCTTTATCATTTAGTTTTGAAATTAATCTACCCCAGCTACCGACAGTTGGTTTGATTACTTTTGGATATCCGTGTGTTTCTAGATGCTCTATTGCAGCATCTTTTGAAAATGCAACAGCTGCATATGGTGTTGGAACTCCATATTTTTTTAATAGCATATGTGTAAATAATTTATTTCCTGCAAAAATTCCTGTATTAAGACAATTAATTACATTTACCCCCATCCCTTCAAGAGCTGCAGTTGAGTGTAAATTTCGATAATAGCTTACACACCTTTGAATAACTGGTCCATAATCTTCTGGTTTTTTTCCTAAATCTAATGCTAAATTCTTACAGTCAACCATCTGTATGTTTATGTTCTTTTTTCTTCCAGCTTCTAGTAGAGCTTTTTCTTCCCAACGGATGGTATCATAAAGAATTGTAACGTCAGGACTCACTGCCCCCAATCCTCGCCAACCGATTGGGCAGGCTTTAATTGGAAACCGTTTGAGCCTTTTGCTAATTCAAAACTTGCGCCACATTCCGGACATGTTACAATTTCCCCCTCCACAGCATCTTTTGGAACGGAAATATCTGCATCACATTCTTCACATTTTGACATGTTTTCTCCTCGCTTTCCCTCTTTATTTATCATTAATTATCTTTTTTTCAAGTCTGTCTGCTAGTGGAATTTCAATTAAATCTCCCATTCTGAGTTCTTTTAGACCTGCGGCTACTGCTTTGGCACCCTCATCGTCTTTTTCAAGACCTAAAATTGACATCAAGTATGCGGCACCCGTTTTTCCTGCCAATTCCCCAAAGACAATTCTTCGTGTGTTTCCAACTGCTCTTGGTGGGATTGGTTCATAGGCTGCAGGATTTCGTAGTATTGCTGCAAGATGTGTTCCTGCCTTGTGTTTGTATGCAGAAGAACCTACAATTGGTTTTGAATCATATGGTTTAATCGAAGTATACTCCTCAATTAGCCTAGACAAGTCTAGTAGCATATCTAATCTGAAATCATTTGGTGATTTGTATAGGTATGTCAATGCTACTGCAATTTCTGCAAGAGGTGGAATGCCTGTTCTTTCTCCTATTCCATCAATTGTGGTATGTATCTGATCTACTCCTGCGTCACATGCAGAAAATGCATTAGCTACTGCAAATCCTATGTCATTGTGAACATGTGCATCAAGTGGAACGTCTATTGCATTTCTTACTGTTTTAACAAAATTATACATTCCTATTGGGCGCATAATTCCAACAGTATCTGGCAAACTTATCCTGTCCACTCCTGCCTCTTCAATTGCCTTACACACCTTTAACAAAAATTCTGGCTCTGCTCTGCTTCCATCCTCAACTGTAAATCTAATTTTTAGTCCATGTGATTTTGCATATTCTACTGTTTCAACTGCTCTGCTCAATGCTTCTTCTCTTGTAATTCGTAGCTTGTCTTTTAGATGAATATCTGAAATTCCAAGATATGCAGCACACCATTTTGCATCACAGCTTAACGAGATGTCTATGTCTTCTTTGAGAGCTCTTCCATGAGATACGATGTCTGCTTTTAATCCTTGTTTGATAATTGTTTTAGTTGCTTCTTTGTGATCTTTGGAAACAACTGGTGAAATTTCAATTTGATCTACTCCAAAATAATCTAACATCCATGCAATCTGTATTCTTTGTTTATTTGTAAATGAAACTCCTGGATGCTGTTCTCCTTCTCTTAGAGTACTGTCTAATACTTTGATTTTCTTTGGATTTTTGTCATATGCATTGTAAATGTCTGCATAGTGATTCGGATCTTTCATTACAGAAAACGTTCACATAAATTGAGAATATAAATATATTCGTACTATTTTCGCTGAAAATTACTTGCGATGATCCTAATTTAGGCAAGTATGGAAATTATAAACCGAAAGTCGCTTTATGCTACTTTTCTTAAAATAATTACTGTATTGGTGTCAATCACACCTGGAATTTTTCTTAATGCATCTATGCTGCTGTTTATTTCCGAGATGTTTGTTGCGCTGATTATTGTAGTTATGTCATACTGACCAGTAATCTCATAAACTGTTTTAACTCCTTCTAATTTTGCAAGTTTTTCTGAAACTTTTGATGTATCTGTTGCAGAATCTACAGATATTAACACAATAGCACTTGTGGCATTTTCTTCTCCTATCTCAACAGTGAATCTTTTGATAGTCTTACTGTCTACAAGATTTTTTACTCTTCTTCTAACAGCTGATTCGGATAATTTTAGTTTCTTTCCAATATCTACAAAAGATTCTCTAGAGTCTTCTTTAAGAAAATTTATTATTTTTTCATCTACTTTGTCTTTATACATTGTTTTTTTGCTCCTCTTTAGTAAGTACAATGTCTAGGGTTTGTAAAACTTTCGTTATGTCTTCTTTAGATATTACTAATGGTGGAAGAATTCTTAGAATGTTTCTGCCTGAATATAGCATTAAAATTCCTTCTTTCATAAGGTTCATCAGAATGTCTTTTACCTCGAATTTCAATTCTACACCTATCATCAATCCCTTTCCTCTAATTTCTCTAATTATGGAGTGTTTTTCTTTTAATTTTTCTAAACCTTCTCTGAATAGTTTTCCCATCTTCTCAGCATTTTCAATCAGACCGTCTTGTGTAAGCGCTTGTAATGTTGCTATTCCTGCAGCACAAGAAAGTGGGTTTCCTCCAAACGTCGAAGAATGTTCTCCTTTACTCATCGAAGCAAGAATGTCTGGTCTTACTAAAGTTGCACCCATTGGAACTCCTCCAGCAATACCCTTTGCAAGACATAAGATATCTGGTGCAGTATTCCAATGATCACACGCCCATAGTCGTCCTGTTCTGCCTAATCCTGCTTGTATTTCGTCAAAAATTAGAAGAATTCCTTTTTCGTCACAAACCTTTCTTACTTCTTGTAAAAACCCATCTGGTGCAACATTGATTCCGCTTTCCCCTTGAATTGGTTCTAAAATAACAAATGCAGTATCTTCATCAATTGTAGAACGAAGAGATTCAATATCGCCAAATGATGCAAAAGAAACTTTTTCAACTAGTGGTTCAAACGCTTTTTTGTATTTTGGATTAAATGTTAATGAAAGCGCCCCAAGTGATTTTCCATGATATGATCCTTTCATTGCAACCATTCCTTTTTTGCCAGTGAACTTTCTCGCAAATTTTATTGCAGCTTCTATTGCTTCTGCACCACTGTTGTTTAGATGAACTTGAGTCAATCCTTTTGGTGCAAGACCAATTAATGTTTTGAGAAATTCTTCTCTGGTTTTATTGTATAATGAGCTGTGCACTGTGATTATTTTGTCCACTTGTTCTTTGATTGCTTTTACAACTCTTTTATTTTGATGTCCGACAATTGCTACACCATATCCACCCATACAATCGATGTACTCTTTTCCATCAACATCCCAAACATGAGCTCCTACTCCTTTTTCAATTGTAACTGGAAATCTTTGATACAGACCTCCCATAAAGTCATCTTCAGTCATGTTTAATCACCGTACAATTATCGTGTGCTATAGCCGATGATATAGGATTTTCTCTTTGACCATTTGCAATGAGTGCTTCTTTTACTCCCATATCTAGAGCTTCAGTAGATGCAAGAATTTTCTTTTCCATACCTGGACCTATCTTTGGTCTGATTTCCTTTGCTTCTGCTAATGTTAGTTTAGTTACAAGCTTGTCATCCATGAAAAGTCCATCTACATTTGTTATGAACAACACTTTATCAGATCCTACACTTCCCGCTACATATGCTGCTGCTCTATCTCCATCTACATTGAGAAACTCTGATTCTTCACTAATTGCAATAGGTGAAATTACAGGCGTCAAACCTTGATCTAAAAGTGATTTAATGAAATCTGAATTTACTTTTGTAATTTTACCTGTATATCCTCCATCGATTGCCTGTTTTCGACCTTTTTCGTTGATAATTAGCAGTGTTTTTTTTCTCTCTGCTTGAATTACTCTGGCATCAACACCTGAAAGACCAATTGCATTGATTCCGTTTTTTTGAAGCATTTGAACAATTGTCTTGTTGATTCGTCCAGACATTACCATTGTAAAAATTTCTGCTGTTTCTTTGTCTGTGTATCTGCTCTTTATTCCACTAGGCGATGTTACAAATTTTGGTTCTTTTCCAAGTTGTTCGCAAACTTTTGTAACTTCTTTTCCTCCTCCGTGAACTATGATCAATCCTTCAGTCTCTGCAACTTTTTTAATATCTAAAATAGTTGATGGATGTAAATTATCTACTACGCTTCCACCGATTTTGATTGTGATCATTTCTATACAGGAGTAAGTGGTGTGTATCTCAAGCCGTCCATTTCATCAAAGCCACACATGACATTCATGTTTTGTATGGCAGAACCGGCTGCACCTTTCATTAGATTATCGGATGCTGAAATAGCAATCAATCTATGATTTTCTTCATCTATATCAAAACCTATGTCGCAAAAGTTTGAACCAACTACAAATTTTGGATCTGGGAATTTATACAATCCATTTTTATCTCGAATCAATCGAATAAATCTTTCTTGACCGTAAGCTTCTCGATATATTTTCCATATTTCTTTTTCATCGATATCTTTTTTCATAAATGTGTGATTTGTACATAAAATTCCACGAACTACATCTACTGCATGTGGACTCATTGAGACATGAATTTTCTTTCCTGCAATTTCACTTAGCTCTTGTTCTATTTCACCTGTGTGTCTGTGTTTTGCTGGCTTGTATGGTCTGATAACTCCTGCTCTCATTGCATGAGCAGTTCCTGAACCAGAACCTGCTCCTGATGAGCCAATCTTAGAATCTACAATGATGTGTTCTAAATCAATTAGATCATTTCGAATAAGTGGTGCAAGTGCTAACATGGAAGTTACTGCCATACATCCTGGACAAGAAACTAGTTGTGCTTTTTTGATTTGTTCTCGGTGTAATTCTGGAACTCCAAATACTGATTTTGGTAAATAATCTGGATGTGGGTGTTCCCAACCATACCATTTATCATAATCTGCAGGATTGTGTAATCTATAATCTGCACTCAAATCAATAACCTTTAGACCTCTGTCATACAATGCTTTTACAATTTCAGTTGCTGTTCCATGTGGAACTGCAGTAAATACTATGTCGCATTTATCTGTCATTTTATCATAATCTAATTCCGAAAAAGTCAGATCGGTAAATCCTTTCAGACTGGGTTGAATTCTATGAAGATATTCCCCAACATGTTGTCGTGAGGTGACCATTGTGATCTCTACATCTGGATGATTTACTAAGAGGCGAAGTGTTTCTCCTCCAACATAACCTGATGCTCCTACAACACCAACTTTCATGATGATCCTCCCGTAATGAAGTATAATTTATTTCCTAACATAGTTTAAAGCAAATTCTACCATTTCTTTTGGAATATTTCGTCGTGACACTCTTGCCAACCCCTTAAACTCAACGGTATTGTTAACCTCATGTACTACTAACCCTCGCTTTTTATCTTCCATTATGTCGATCCCTAAAATTCCTCCACCCATAGCTTTTGATGCTTTTGTAGATATCTCTTCGATCTCTTTTGTGATCTCACATAATTCTGGATCTGCTCCTAATGCTATGTTTGTTTTAAAACCGCCTGATGATTTTCTGTACATGGCTGCTATTGGTTCATCACCAACTGTGATAACCCGAATATCTCTTGGTGGTCTATTTATCAATTCTTGAAGATAGAAAATTCTATCATGTGGGCTATCTGTAATATCTCTAATCTCAAATAACGCATCTGCGGTATCCTTGTCTTTTAATTGCATTACACCTCTGCCCCAACTTCCTATGACTGGTTTGATTACTAGAGGATATCCAACTTTTTCTATGTTTTCTGATGCACTTTCACTTGAAAATGAAAAATATGTTTTTGGTGTAGGGACATTATATTTTTTCAAAAGTAGAGTCATGAACATTTTATTTCCGCATTGATTTGCAACTTGAAATTTATTGAGTACTGGTACGTCCATAAATTCAAGACTGGCAGTAAAATGCAGCCCTCTAAAATAACTGACACATCTTTCTAAAACAACATCCCCAAAGTCAAAATCATTTCTTTTACTATCTGTATTGATTTGAGTGGTTTTGGCGTCTAGCATTACTGCATCGTGGCCTAGATTTGATGCTTCTTTTTCAAGCATCTTTTCTTCCGTTCTTAGGCGGTCAAACACAATACAAATTTTTGACATTACTCTCCCCAGTCTTCGCCTACACTTTCTGCTTGTTTTAGCTCAACAGTAGATCCATTTTTTTTTGCGATCTCAAAGTCGGCGCCACAATCAGGACAGGAGATAATCTCTCCAACAGAGGCATCGTCTGGGATGTTAAGAGTTGCATCACATTCTTGACAGTTCATGTTTTTGTTGACCTTTTCTTTTGTAATTTATTAGCTTCTGTTGATTGAATTCCCCATAATTCTACAAATCCTTTTGCCAATCTTTGATCAAAAGTTGATTCTGTACCATAAGTGGCGATCTTGTGACTATACAATGAATATTCTGATTTTCTTCCCACAACACGAAGGCTTCCTTTGAAGAGCTTTAGTTTTACAGTTCCAGATACTGGTTTTTGTGATGTTTGGATAAATGCGTCTAGATCTTGTTTTAGTGGGTCTTGCCATAATCCTGAATATGCAAGATATGCCCACTCGTCATCGATAATTGATTTGAATTTATTTTCATGTTTTGTGTGAACCATTTTTTCTAAATCTGCATGAGCTTCAATAAGACATATGGCTCCTGGAGTCTCATAAACCTCACGGGATTTTATTCCGACCACTCTGTCTTCAATGTGATCAACAATTCCAACTCCTGCATCTCCTGCTTTTTTATTTACATACTCGATTAATTTTATTGGTTCAAGAATTTTTCCGTCAACTGCAACTGGAATTCCTTTTTCAAATTTAATTTCAATGTAAGTTGGTTTGTCTGGTAAATTTTTTGTTTTTACCCAAATGAATGCATCTTCAGGAGGTTCGTTGTAAGGATCTTCTAACACTCCACCTTCAATTGCACGTCCCCACAAATTTTGATCAATGCTGAATCTTTTTGCTACTGAATCAATTTCAATTCCATGTTTTTTTGCAAATGCTAATTCTGTTACTCTGTCTAAATTTTTATCTCGAATTGGTGCAATGATTGGTAAATCAGAACCAGAACGTAATGTGATGTCAAATCTCACTTGATCATTTCCTTTACCTGAACATCCATGAGCTAGTGATGTCACTTTTTCTTTTTTTGCAATTTCTAAAACTTTTTCTGCAATTAATGGTCTAGCTAATGCTGTTGCTAGACAATATTTTTTTTGATAAAGTGCATTTGCTTTAATTGATGGAAAAATAAAATTTTCAACAAATTCCTTTCTTGCATCTATGTTGTAATGTTTTATTACTCCAAGCTTTTTTGCTTTGGCTTCGATTTTTTTCTGATCATCGCCTTGACCTACATCTACAGTTACTGTTATAACATCCATGTTATATTCTTCTTGAAGATATTTTACTACCACTGAAGTGTCTAACCCTCCAGAAAATGCAAGAATTCCTCTTTCAGTCATAAAACACATTTTCCCGTCGTATTTTGGAATTTATCTTTTGTGATACGCTGAAAATCCAAATTGTCTTCTGCATTTCATCTAACTAGCTTGAGCTAAAATTCGATGATTATTTAACCGCCAAAATATAACGCTGTTTTATGAAAATATGGTCTGTTATTTTTGCAGGAATTGTAGGTGCAGCATTGTTGCTCATTGTAGGAATTATAGTAAATTCTGATGAAAATACGCATGAAAACAAGATTCGAGTAGCATATTTTCCTAACATAAACCACGCAGTCCCAATTATTGGAATGGAAAAAGGAACATTTGAAAATCAAATTGGAAACAATACTGTAATTGAACCAATATTGTTTGATGCTGGACCTCAGGTAATAGAATCAATTTTTGCCGGTTCAATTGATATTGCATATGTTGGTCCTGGACCTGCAATTAACGGATTTTTAAAATCTGAAAATCACAACGTAAAAATTTTATCTGGTGCTGCAAGTGGTGGTGCTAGTTTTATTGTTCATCCTAATTCTAAAATTGAATCTGTTGCTGATTTTGAAGGGAAAAGAATTGCAGCACCACAAATCGGAAACACACAAGATATTTCATTGAGAAATTATCTTTCTGAGAATGGATTAAAACCAGCTGAAAAAGGTGGTTCTGTTATTGTTTTGAATATCCCAAATCCTGATATTTACACACTATTTGCAAAAGGCGATATTGATGCTGCGTGGGTTCCTGAACCAACTGCTACAATATTGGTGCAACAATTAGACGGTAAAAGATTATTTAATGAAGAGGAACTTTGGCCTGACAATAGATTTGCATCTGTATTGCTAATTGCTAGAGAAGAATATGTAAAACAAAATCCAGATGTGATAAACAAATGGCTTGAAGCACATAAGCAAACAGTAGATTGGATAAATTCTAATCCAGAACAGACTAGAATAATTTTTATTCAATTCATGAAAAAAGAAACTGGCAAATCACTCTCTGATAAATTGATTGATGAATCATTATCTAATTTAGAAATTACATCTGATCCTATTGTTAGTTCTATTCACACATTTGCTAAAAGAGCATATTCCCTTGGTTATTTAGGAAGGCATGGATATAGTTTAGACGGAATTTTCTTTGACATAAATTCAAATTCCCAACCACAGGAGGTTTTAGTAAATGACAAAACTTGAGGCTAAAAACATTGTAAAGTATTTCAAACATGACAGTCACCGTCTCACGGCTTTGGGTGGTGTAAATCTGCAAATTGAAGATGGTGAATTTGTCTGCTTAGTGGGACCATCTGGATGTGGTAAATCTACTTTTTTACGAATTGTTGCAGGTTTGGAAACTCCAGATGAAGGTGAAATTCTCTTTGATGGAAAACCGGTCACAACCACTGGTCCTGAAAGAATCATAGTTTTTCAAGAGGGTGCATTATTCCCTTGGTTAAAAGTACAAGATAATGTAGAATTTGGCTTAAAGATGGCAGGAATTCCAAAAGAAGAACGAGCACAGATATCAAAACGATATTTGGACATGATGCAATTAACAAAATTTGCTGATTCATACACGTATCAACTTTCAACTGGAATGAAGCAAAGAGTAGCGATAGCTAGGGCACTTGTCATGGATCCTGATGTGTTGTTAATGGATGAGCCATTTGCAGCACTTGATGCACAAACAAGAGATCTGTTACTAGTTGAAATGCAATTGATTTGGGAAAAAACCAAAAAGACAATTCTGTTTGTAACTCATAATGTTACTGAAGCTACAGTACTTGGAACTAAAGTTGCAGTATTTAGTAATAGACCTTCTACAATTAAAAAAATAATAAATGTTGACTATAAACGTCCACGACTTGTAGAAGATCAAAATCTTTTTCCACTGCAACAAGAAATTTTATCTGAACTGCGACCTGAGGTAAAGAAAAGCTAAGTGATATTTTATGAAAAAAATTACTTTGACAAAACAAATTATTTTCTATATGGCACTCATATCTATTTGGCAGCTTGTCTCGATGACAAATATCTGGCCCAATAATCTTTTTCCTTCTCCCTATGAAGTGGCTGAAGATTTAGTGTATACTGCATCTGATGGAAGTCTGTTCTTTGGAATAGGAACTAGTATTTTGAGATTGATAATTGGATTGGCAATTGCAATAGCAGGTGGGATGTTACTTGGAATTTTTATGGCAAGAGTGGAGATTGTAAATCAAACCATAGGTTCATTGGTTTTAGGATTGCAATCAATTCCCTCTGTTGCTTGGGTTCCACTTGCAATACTTTGGTTTGGATTAACAGACGGTGGAATCATCTTTGTTACCGCAATTGGTTCGATGTTTGCAGTAACAATTGCTACCTATACTGGAGTCAAAAATATTAATCCACATTATATTGAGGCTGCAAGAAATATGGGCGCAAAAGGAACCCAACTGGCTATCTACGTCTTGATTCCTGCAGCATTTCCATATTTGATTTCTGGTTTCAAACAAGGTTGGGCTTTTGCATGGAGAGGAGTCATAGGTGCTGAATTATTATTTTCATTTCTAGGATTAGGATTTTTGCTCAATGTAGGACGACAACTAAATGATATCTCTCAGGTATTTGCAATAATGTTGGTAATTATGATGGTTGGTATCGCAATTGATGGAGTAATTTTCAAGAGACTTGAAAATAAAGTCATGTCTAGATGGGGATTGCGCTGAGTTAGGTATACATTTCTATCAGTCAAAAAATTTTCGAAATTCTGAACTTGTTGAAAAAAATAGCACTACGAATTAGGTTGTTTAATTGTATTTTTTGCATAAATATACAAAATTTCTCTCCTTGCCTAATTTCAACATGTACCAATTAACCTGATTGTATGGATGATTTTTCTCAAAAGAGTTAAACTATATGGAAACATTCTAAAAATAAATTGGTACAAAAAGAGTCTTTTCTTACTGCATTGCAAAACAGAATCTTGCTTTTTGATGGAGCAATGGGAACTGAGATTCAAAAATACAATCCTAAACCTGAAGATTTTCCAAATAATCAAGATGGGTTTAATGATGGTTTAATTTTAACACATCCAGAATGGATTAAACAAATTCACCAAAATTACTTGGATGCAGGTTCTGACTGTATTGAAACTAATTCTTTTGGTTCAAACAAAATAAAATTAGATGAATATGGATTTGGTAATCAAACAGTAGACTTCAACAAAAAAATAGCCCAATTAGCAGTTGAAGTATGCTCAGCATATCCTGACAAATCTAGATATGTGATTGGTTCGATGGGCCCCACGGGTTATCTTCCAAGCTCAAATGATCCTGACTTGGGACAAAAACCACTCGATGAAATTAAAGAAGCATTTGAATTACAAGCTGAAGGTCTAATTCTTGGCGGAGTAGATGCTCTTTTAATTGAAACAAGTCAGGATATATTGGAAGTAAAACTTGCTATTGAAGCATGTCATGATGCAATGAAAAAAACTGGAAAAAAAATTCCAATTATTGCAAATACAACTTTGGATCAATATGGAAAAATGTTACTTGGAACAAACATTCAAGCTGCATACACAACTGTATCTGATATGGGAATTGATGTTTTTGGTTTGAATTGCTCTACGGGTCCAATTGAAATGACTCCAAGTGTTAGATGGCTTGATGAGCAAAATGAGCATAATCTGTTGGTAGTTCCTAATGCAGGCATGCCTGAAAATCAGGGTGGACAAGCAGTATACAGGATGACGCCTGAGAAAATGGGCGAAGTGCTTGGTGATTTTCTTAAACAGTACAAAAAAATTCGAATAATTGGCGGTTGTTGCGGAACAAATCCTGAACATATTGCTGTACTAAGAAAAGTAATTGACGAAAAAGCCTATTCTATCAAGGGTTAAGTATTTAGAAAAACTGAGGAGAATTCATCATATTGACTATCCCTAGAGTTAGCTCTGCACTAAAAGCAGTTGATTTGAAACAATTGCCCCCACCTCTAATTATTGGAGAGAGAATCAACACACAAGGTTCCAGAAAAGCAAAACAGCTCGTGCTAAATGATGATTATGATGGATTAGTTGATTTAGCACGAATCCAGGCAGAAGATGGTGCACACTGTCTTGATGTTTGTGTTGCCACTACTGAGCGAGCTGATGAACGTCAATTCATGCTAAATCTTGTTAAAAAACTAAGTTTGGAAATTGATGCCCCACTTGTAATTGACTCTACAGATCCTGATGTGATAGAAGCGGCTGTAGAACAAATTCCTGGAAGACCAATAATTAATTCCATTAATCTGGAAGGAGATGGAAGTAGATTTGAAAGACTTGCACCAATAATGGCAAAGTATGGTTTACCTGCAATTGCATTGTGCATTGGACCAAAAGGTATGGCAAAAACTCCTCAAGAGAAAGTTGAAACTGCAGAATTACTTTATGAAACAGGAAAAAAATATGGATTAAAAATTGAGCAGTTTATTTTTGATGTTCTGACATTTACACTTGCTACTGGAGAAGATGAGTTCTTAGATGCAGGAAAAAACACTTTGGAAGGTATCAGACTTGTAAAAGAAAAATTTCCAAACTCATTTACAACTTTGGGATTAAGCAATATTAGTTTTGGATTAGCTCCATATGCAAGAAAAGTTCTTAATTCTGCATTTTTGTATCATGCAGTAAAATCTGGACTGGATACAGCTATTGTAAATGCAAAAGAAATAATTCCTTATGGGGAAATTGATGCAAAAGAAAAAAAACTAGCTGAAGATCTAATATTTAATACTCATTCAAATGCGTTATCTGAATTAATTATTTATTTTGAAAAAACAGATGCGCAAGATACTAACACCTCAAAAAAAATGGATGTGGATCCCACTTGGCCTCCTGGTAAACGTGCAAACTTTAGAATTGTAAATAGATTAAAAGATGGAATTCAAAACGATGTTGTTTCTGCTATTGCTGAAAAGATCGATAAAAATGAAATTATTGAAGATCACAATGGTGTTCTTTCTCTAAATGCTTCCCCTACAATTACTCATGACGGTGCAATTCGAACACTAAATGAGGATTTACTTCCTGCCATGAAAGAAGTTGGTGATAAATTTGGCTCAGGCGAATTAATTTTGCCGTTTGTTCTCAAATCTGCTGAATGCATGAAGGCAGCAGTAGGAGAATTAGAAAAATATCTGATTAAAGAAGAAGGTTCGTCTAAAGGAAAGCTTGTACTTGGAACCGTCTACGGAGACGTTCATGATATTGGAAAGAATTTGGTAAAAACTATCTTTCAAAATAATGGTTATACTGTTTATGATTTGGGAAAGCAAGTGCCACTACAAAAATTCTTAGAAAAAATAGATGAAGTAAAACCAGATGCCATTGGATTATCTGCACTTTTGGTATCAACATCAAAACAGATGCAGTATTTCATTGAGCATGCAAGAAAAAATAACATGAATGTTCCTATTTTATGTGGCGGTGCTGCGATTAATAGTAATTATATCAACAGAATTGCAAAAGAAGGTGGAATATACGAATCTGGAGTATTTTATTGTAATACAATGTTTGAAGGTCTGAAAACAATGGATACATTGGTTTCAAATGAAAAACCTAAATTTTTAGCACAATGGAAAGAGAAACTTGAAAGTTGGAAAGAACGTTCTACTGTTATCACTGACACTACAAATCTCCCAAAAAGCGACATCAAACCTGTAGTTCCACCCACTCCTCCAATAGTTGGAGAACCAATTAGATTGAAATCTGATCAAATCAATATGAGTGAAGTTTGGGAATTGATTGACAAAAAATCTCTATTCAAGTTATCTTGGGGTCTACGTGGAAAAGCAGGTGCTGATTCTGAAGCAGATCATGAAACATTGCTAAATGAATGGAAGATTCGAATAATTCGCGAAAAACTATTTGAACCAGAAATTGTTTATGGCTATTTCAAATGTCACAATAAAGATGGAAAACTACAAGTTGATAATCCAAATGGTACAAGTGTGGAGTTTGATTTCCCACGCTCTTCTAAATCTAGTCATCTTTGTCTTACTGATTATTTTGGAGAAGATGACATTGTTGCATTTCAAGCAGTTACGGTTGGAAACAAAGTTTCAGATGTTATAGAAAAATGGAATAAAGAAGACAAGTATGCTGATGCATATTATTTGCATGGTTTGGCAGTTGAAGTAGCTGAGGCATTAGCCGAATGGATAAACCGTAAAATAAAATCTGAATTAAAACTTGAAAAAGGAGGTCTTCGATACAGTTGGGGTTTTCCAAGCTGTCCTGATGTTTTACAACATAATTTAGTTTGGAAGATATTGCAACCCGAAAAATCTGGAATGGTGTTAGACCCAGAATCTGGACAAATTATTCCAGAACAATCAACGGCTGCAATTGTAGTACATCATCCTGAATCGCAATATTTCGTACTTTAGATCTTCTTTAGTGTCTCTTTTGCAAATGTAAAATCATTAGGCGATGTGATTAGTACATCTCCTGCAATATCGTGAATCTGTCTGATGAAATTAGCAGGATTTTCTTTGTAGCCTGACCAATTTAATTCCAAAAACTTTGCAGAATTCTTATTTTTTTCCGTAGGCAACAAAACACATGGAATAATTCTGAATCCTTTTGTTCTTAATTTGTTAGAAATTCTTTGCACTTGTTCTGTTGAATGAATCACCTGTGTCATAAAACCTTTAGGCGCAGCAGTAATTTTTTTTTGAATTTTTTCAAAGTCAGGATTACTAGGCAATGATAAAAAGAAATTCATTTTCTTGCCATAGCCTAGTTCGTTTAGTTGCTTAACGACATGACTTGGAATCAAACCTGAATCCATTGGATTATATTTTGACGGATCACCTTTCAGAACAAGAATCCCATCTAATTTCAGATCTATTGATTCTTGCACTATTTGTTTAATAGAATCCATGTCTTTGTCTCTTACACGCATACTTATTGTAATTTGTAAATTAGGATTATTTGTCTTCAACATTTTTCCTGTGGTTAAAGCTGAAACTCGTCTAGTTCCCAAAACAGAATCTGTTACATGAATACCATCACATAATGTACTGATATCTGAAACTCTTTGTACCAGTTTTGCTAATAATGAATCTATCTCAGCATTTGATGTCTTGCCATCTGGAATTTTTGGTGGGTTTATTTCGTAGATGACCGCCATAAAGAATCTCAAATTTAACTTGGTTAAAACCTTTAAACGCAAACTCAATAAAATAGATAATCACTATAATCATCGTGAACTTGGAATTATTACGATCTTCACTTTCAAGTAAAATCGATCCCGTCGTAGAACATTATGGAACAAATAATCTTGCATCGATACTTGTTGTGATTTATGGTGAGGATCCAATTATTTTGATGACTGAAAAACCAATGCATCTAAAATTACATGCTGGGGAAATTTCATTTCCAGGTGGAAAATTCGATCCAAGTGATTCTGATCTTTTAGAAACCGCATTGCGTGAAACTCGAGAAGAAATAGGTTTAAGAATTTCAAAAAATCAAGTGACAGGACAACTAGAACCTGTTGTAACTCTCAATTCTGGTTTCACCATTTTACCATTTGTTTCAATAGTTGATGAAATTACGTCACTTTCAGCAAATCCTGAAGTAGAAAAAATACTGCACATACCTCTCAAATCTTTTTTGAAAACAATGGCAGATGATCCAAATCCAACTCACCAAAGAATTCAAGAAATGTATACCTTTGAATATCAAAATAAAATTATCTGGGGCGCATCTGCAAGAATCCTAAAACAAATAGTAAATCGCCTAAATTTCTGAGATTCATTTAAAAAGAGCTCTTCGTGCCTGAAAATTATGGCTGCACGCAAGTCATCTCCAAGAAAAATTCGTCTGTTAAAAAAGACAAGACAGACTTCACCTGTACCAGCTTGGATTATTCTAAGAACAAAGCGAACCGTTAGATCAAATCCAAAACGTAGAGCTTGGAGATCAACAGATGTGGAGGTTGGATAGTTGTCTCAAGAATTAGAAAGAGTCTATACTATCAATTTGGGTAAAGCCTTACTTTCCGTAGATACACATCGTGCACCTAGAGCCATTAACATGATTAAGGAATTTGCTCGCCATCATATGAAAACAGAGGAAATTAAAATTGAGGAAGATCTTGCTCATCAAATTTGGTCAAAAGGAGTCAGAAGTCCTCCAAGAAAAATTAGAGTCAGAATGAGTAAAACTGACGAAGGATATGTTCTAGTTTCTCCATATGCTGATGAAAAAGAATCTAAAGAAACACCAGCTAAAGAAGTAAAGAAAGAAACACCAGCTAAAGTAAAGAAAGAAACACCAGCTAAAGAAGTAAAGAAAGAAACACCAGCTAAAGTAAAGAAAGAAACACCAGCTAAAGAAGTAAAGAAAGAAACACCAGCTAAAGTAAAGAAAGAAACACCAGCTAAAGAAGTAAAGAAAGAAACACCAGCTAAAGTAAAGAAAAAATCTAAATAGAAAATTCTGTTATTATTAAAAAATTGTTATAATATTATTTTATTCTAATTGGTATAGATCCAGTTTATAGTCAATACTGCAGTCTGGGTGCGACCAGTCTAGTGTGTCCTCTTGTGGAATCATTCCAAGTGGGTCATATTTTTCAAATTTTGTCATTCCTTGGATTGAAGATAACATTACTATTTTAGATTCTTTAGAAGATGATGCTAAATCTACTTGAGCACTGCTTTCACTTAGTATTCCACTGGTTAGATTTGTAATTGAATTGAGAATTCCAACTGGAATGTTGTTTCCTCCAACGACATAAAGCATTGAGCGTTTTACTGCGTTTGGTGGTGCATTTTCATAGAGCATTTTGAGTGAATCTCTCAATGATTCTTCTAGATTTTGTCCATCTTTACTTGTAGTTAGAATATTTGTTTGATTTGGTATTTCTGAAGATCTTAGAGAACCAATCACGTGCATTATGGCATTATTTGCAATGTCATAACATGTCTTTGGGCTCAAGTCTGGGTTACTTTCTAAAAGTGAATCATTATCTAATACAATAGTGCACTCTGAATTTGCTTTTACTCTTTTTAGTGAAACACCTGAATTGAAAATTCTGTCTTTTTCATATTTGAATGGCATTATAGCAAATGACACAAGCCCCTTGTCTGATTCTTTGCAAATTTCTGAAACTACTGGTGATATTGCCGACCCTGTTTTTCCTGCCAGATTTGTCATGAGTATAATTGTAGAATAATTTGAAATCTTTGACTTTATCTGATCTGCAACTTTGTATGCTGAGCCTCTGATTAATTGAACTGATGGATTAATGACTGGATCAGTTGAGACCTTGATTGAACTACAGCCTGATTGAAGGTCTTTTTGCTCATTGCTAATTATCAGGCAATCTGAGTTTAGAGCCTCTTTGACTTGTATTGCTAATTTTGAGCCTGCTCCACCTAAACCGATAACTAAGATTGGTTCTTTTACTTGAAAACTCATTTCAAACATTATTCTATAATTTGGATAAAAAACCTTCTTACGTTATTTTAATCAAATCTCCGATCTAAAAAATTTAGCTTGCGATCTTTCCTAGGATACTGCGTGTGGTCGCATCCACTATTTCGACTGTGCGTGTTTGGCCGATCTTGATTTCTTCTTTTACAACTACAGGTTTGTATGCAAAGTTTCTTCCTTTGATTCCTTCATTTGTTTCCTCATCAAACAAAACTTTGCCCTTCCACCCGATCCATTTCTGATTGTTTTCTAATGATATTTTGTTTATCAAATCAAAGATAACTTTACTTCTACTTTTTACCTCTGATGTCTCTATTTGATCCCATTCTGCAGCTTCTGTGCCTGGTCTTGCACTGTATTTTGAAAGATTAACCATGTCTGGACGTATTTCATTTATGAGTTCAACTGTTTTCTCAAAATCTTTCTTGGTTTCTGATGGAAAGCCTACTATGACATCTGTTGATATTGTAAAGTTTGTAAATCGTTCTTTAGCTTTTTTTATAACTTCTTTAACTGTTTTTACTGTATGTCCTCGTTTCATATCGTTTAGGACTTTGTCACTGCCACTTTGTACTGGTATGTGAAGAAATTTGTAGACTTTATCACTATCATAAGATTTTATCAATTCTTCTTTTATTCTTGGCATATACATTGGATTCATCATGCCAACACGTATCATGAAATCTTGTGGAATTTCAGATACTGCTTTTACTAAAGTTGGTAAATCTGTATTGATATCAAACCCATAGCATCCATTATCTGTAGATGTTAGCCAAATTTCTTTACACCCTTCACTAATTTCAGTTTCAACTTGTCTTACAATGTCCCCTATTCTGTAACTCGTAAGATCGCCTTTTGATAATTTAGTCTGACAAAAAGTACATTCACTCATACATCCACTGGCTATCTCTACAATTCCTACAACTAGATTCAATCTTATTTTTGGTAATCCTACTTTTGATAAATCCGAGTCTTCTAGCGCTACATGTCTTATCCCTCTCAATGTAGAATCTATTACCTGCAATGTCTTTCCCAATGAGTTTGGTCCTAGCAAACTGGCTTTCTCTGTAATTTTTTCTACCGTACCCTTCTCAGCTTTTGGAAGACAACCTGCAACAACAAGAGGTTTTGATTTTAATGACCTGATCCTGTGCATCATCTTGTTTGCCGTTGAGTCTTTGACAGAGCATGTAACAACAATATTCAAATCAGATTCTGAAGAATCTTTGGCAAGAGTATGACCTCCGTTTACAATTAATCCTGAAATCATCTCCGAGTCTGCAAAGCTGGCAGAACATCCGTATGCTTCTACAAAAATTTTTGCCATGATTTATCCAAACAATGCATCAATTTCTTTATTGTTCATCAATTTCTTTGATGTTACTAATTCTCTAATGGTTTTTCCAGTCTTTAGAGATTCTTTGAATAACTCGGCAGATTTTAGATAGCCAATTTTTGGTGTAAGTAATGTTACAATTACTGGACTAGTTTCTATATTCTTTCGGAGTTTGTCCTTGTTTGCAGTTAATCCATCTATTAGATTTGCAGAAAATATTGGCAAGAAATTTTTCAGCATATCTGTAGATTCTAGCATACACTTTAGCATACCTGGTAACATTACATTTAGCTCAAACTGTCCACTTTGAGCTGCATGAGATACTGCAGTATCATTTCCAATGATGTTAAAACAAATCATGTTCATACATTCTGCTAATGATGGATTTACTTTGCCTGGCATGATAGATGAACCTGCATGAACGGCAGGTATTCCCAATTCTGACAATCCTGCAATTGGACCTGATGCCATTAATCTAATGTCATTTGCAAGTTTGCCAACCTCAAGTGCCAAGTTACGTAATGCACCTGAAAGATTTGCAACTGCAAATTTACTTTGCAATGAATGTTGCATGTCTTTCTCTGGTATTAGTGATAACTTTGAAATCTTTGCAAGTTCTGCTATTGCAATTTTTCTATATCCTTTTGGTGTGTTTGCACCAGTACCAACTGCGGTTCCACCTAATGCCACATTTTGTAATTCCTTTTGAGACAAAACAATTACGTTTCGTGCTTTTGTAATGGCTGTAGCATAGGCTGTAAATTCACTTCCAAGTGTTACCGGTAGTGCATCCATCAAATGGGTTCTTCCAATTTTTTTAAACGAAGAAAATTCTTTTGCCTTTTTTGTTAATGATTTTATTAGTATGTCAATTGCAGGAATCACATCTTTAAGATTTATCAAAATTGCAACATGCATTGCAGTTGGGTATGTATCGTTACTTGATTGTGACATGTTCACATGATCATTTGGATGTAGATGCTGGTACTGACCCTTCTTTTTGTGTAATATCTCAAGTGCCACATTTGCAATGACTTCGTTTGCATTCATGTTAAATGCAGTTCCTGCACCAGAGTTGATCATATCTATTACAAATTGGTCAACATGTTTTCCAGACAATATTTTATCACATGCTGCAACTATTGCCTTTCCACGTTTTGCATCTATTGCATTTGTTTTCATATTTGCTATTGCGGCAGATCGTTTAATCATGACAAATGACTTGATCAAATTAACATGTGCTTTGTTCCCTGTTACGTGATATTGTTTAATCGCTCTTCCTGTAAATGCTCCATAATATGCCTCAGATGGGATTTTGACTTTTCCCAAAGAGTCTTCATCTAGTCTAAATCCCAAATCAATCTTGCCTTTAATTTCCCACTATTCATTCTTTTTCTGGCGTTTTTTTCAATTCACGTTTACTATTTTTAAGAATTAATGCGAATTATTATATAGGATCTACTAGTCACGCATCTCAATGAATAAGCGTATCAGTATGCTCTTTACAATTGCAGCAGTAGCTGTAATCGGGGCAACGCTATTCGGAAGCACATACACACAAACCCAAATTAGTGGACAATCACTTGACACCTCAAAAATGGATGTCAATGTAATTGAACAAATCCACCAAATGGGCGGTTTACAGCTTGTAATGCCACAGGCATTCGCAGTAACTGATTGTGGTGCACTAGCAGAAACTGGACGAAATGTAGTCGAGTTTAATTTGACTGGTGAAAGTGTTACACTTCCAATCATGGGAGGAAAGACATACAATGCAATGACCTTTAGTGGACAAGTCCCAGGACCAACACTAAGAGTCACTCAAGGTGATGTCGTAAAAATGACACTAACAATTCCAGCAGATGAAGTTACTGGTCACGGTAACGACATGCATGCATCACAAATGTCAGCAGGAAACTTTGAATCCGTTAACCCGGGTGAAACAAGTCAATACTGCTACATTGCTGAATCAGCTGGTATTTTCAAATACCATTGTTCTGGTGTCCACCTAATTGGTATGGATCAGCACGTTCTTTCCGGCATGTACGGAATTGCAATCGTTGACCCAGTCAATGGATACAAGAAACTTGCAGTAGAGAAAACATCAGTTAGTAACGGCAAAGTATCTTTAGACAGACAGTTCTACGATGCAGATGCATTAGAGTTCACACTCCAATACAACCAATTGTACCTTACACCTGAAGGCAACTATGATGCAGGAGCAATGTTCCAACATCATAACACTGCAACAGTTGTTAACGGAATGCAATTTGGTTATGTACCAAACATGGTTCACAACTTGCTCGTTAAAGGCGATGCAAACAAGAACATCTTTGTTGCACAACCATGGAATGGACTTGAACTAAAGCAGTACCAATCACAACCATTATTCGTTGAGAATGGTCAACATGTGAGACTCTTTGTTGAAAACCAAGGTAACGAACCAGTATTCTTCCACATTGTTGGAGAAATCTTGGACAGAGTTACACAAGGTAACAGAGTACAATCCGGAGCAACCGAAACATGGATGCTAGGTGGCTCACAAGGAATGATCGTTGATTTGGTATTTGATGAACCAGGTGCATATGCAGCAGTTAATCACGACTATGCAGCAATTTACACTGGCGCAGCTACAGTATTTGTAGCAGGTGATCCATTTGGATTGAACCCAAGATTGGTCGATGCAGGAGTTATTCCAGCACCAGTACCATCATATGCTTATGCATTGGGCAACCCAAGCAACGCTGTCCCACCAATGGGAATGAACAGTATTGCACACCCAGCACTCAATGTTCATGGTCTATACACTGATGAAGTTGCTTCTGAGAAAATAGCAAATGGTGCATTACCCTTATGGGATATTGTACCAACTCTACCACCAATACCATAGGTAGTAACACCCTATCTTTTTCTATTTTTCAATTTTTAATGAATTATATTCTATAGATTTTTTCTTTATTCCATGGGATTTGACGATTCTGTTTTGATATGTGACGAAGTAGATCCTGTTTTAAATAAAATATTACACGATAATGGCTTGAAAGTTTCATATGAGCCAAAAATTACTCCTGATCAAATCAAAGAAAAAATTTCTAATTTCAACATTGTAATTGTTCGAAGTAGAACCACTCTTACAAAAGAGATGATTGAAAAAGCTGACAAGTGTAAAATTATTGCACGAGTTGGAGTTGGACTAGATAATGTTGATCAAGTGGCAGCTAAAGAAAAAAATATTCGCGTAATTAATGCAGCAGAGGGGGCAATGAATGCAGTAGCTGAACTAGTTTTAGGATTGATGTTATCATTGGCAAGACAAACTGCAAGAGGCGATAGAGCAATTCGAAATGGACAATGGCTAAAAAATGAATTAAAAGGAACAGAACTCAGAGGAAAATATCTTGGAATTGTTGGATTAGGAAACATTGGAAAAAGACTGGGACGACTTGCAAGAGCACTTAACATGAATATTATTGGTTATGATGTAATTCCAATTGATGAAGAATTTGCCAAAGAAGTTGGATTGATGAAAGCTGATTTAGATACTTTATTGCAAAGTTCTGATTATGTCTCAATACATGTTCCATTGTTGGATTCTACATATCATTTGCTTAATGCTCAAAAAATGTCTACTATGAAAAAGACTGCAAAAATTATCAACACTTCAAGGGGCGGAGTAGTTGATGAGGTTGCTTTGTATGAGGCATTAAAAAATGGTAATCTGGGTGGTGCGGCATTGGATGTTTTTGAGAAAGAGCCTGCAACAGGAAACAAATTGGCAGAACTAGATAATGTGATTCTTACCCCACACATTGGTGCCCAAACAAAAGAGGCTCAATCTTTGGCAGCCAACATAATTGGAGAAAAGATTATCCAAATACTCCGAGGCGTAATCTGAGCATACAGCATGAATAAAAATAACTAAAAAAGCTTGACTTGAACGTGATTAAATCTCGGCTCATTCTTTTTAAGACGGATTTGGATGTTAATCTTTGTGCAGAAAAATCAAAATATGAATATACAGTCTCAAATATTAAGAAAAAATATGCCTAGTACAAGTTCGCTAGTAAAAATCTCAATTGGATTAATCATCGTTGCAATATTTTCTTCAGCATTTGTCTATGCAGAGACTGCTTCTGTAGATGTAGGCGGTACTTCTTATGATGTTGAATATACTGGTAATGGAGTAACTGTTTCTGGAATAGATGCAGATACTGATTTTGTTTCACTAGTTATCAGTGTGGATGTTTCTGGTTCGCCTGGAACTTTGGACATTACATTTGAACGAAGCTTCTTTGATTCTATGTATCAAGGAGATGATGATGACTTTATTGTTTTAGCAGATGGTGATGAACCAACATATTCTGAAATTGAAACAACTCCTCAAAGTAGAACTCTAAGTATAGAATTACCTACTGGAACTGAAGAAGTTGAAATTATTGGCTCTGTATTTGGTTCATCTGTGACTGAACCAGTTGAAGAACCAATAGAAGAACCAGTACCTGCTGAGGACAAACCAGTTGCTTGTACATTAGAATACGCTCCAGTTTGTGGTGTTGATGGTGTGACTTATGGCAACAAATGTCAATTAAATGCTGCAGAAATTAATCTAGATTATCTAGGTGAATGTATAGTTGAAACACCCACAGATGAAAAACCAAAAACTGAATGTGGTGCTGGAACAGTTCTCAAAGACGGTGTTTGTGTTTTAGATGAAAGATGTGGATCTGGCACTGTTCTAACCGATGGTGTTTGTGTAGCTGAGCCAACTTCTGAAGCTCCTGCTAGAGGATTGGGAACTCAATTAATTATTGGACTAGTTGGTTCATTTATTGTTGCAGGTATTATTGGACTTGTACTGGCTATAATGTCAAAAGCAAGCAAGAGCAAAAAATAATTTAATCTTAGTGACAATTCCTCATTAAAACCTATTCTAGATGGTATAATTTATTTTTAAATTACAATAATCTCTTTATTAATTAGGTATTGAATTACTTGAGAAAATTCATTATCTGAAATCTTGTCTTCAAGCCACCATCCCACTATATTTTTTATCCATTTTGGAATGTGTATACCATCAAGATTTTTTTCATTTATTTTATCTGGTATGTTAATAATGTTTTTGTCTACAAATTTATTTATTGCATCTATGAAAAACCCATCTGACATTTTATCATTAATCCAACTAAATGCAACCTGTTTCATCAATGTGGGAATGCAAACATTTCCTGAATCAATTAAATCAAATTCTGCACTGTCATTTGCATCTGCGTATTCTACATCTATGAAATATTTACCTAGTGGAAAAATTTCTGCCTCAAAAGGAATCATTGAAGGAATTGGATTTGTTTGATTGGATATTGGAATCGAGATTGCACTACTTCCTTTGTCTGCTTGGTCTCTGATGTGGATAATTGCAGGATCTCCTGTAACCTCTGAAACTTGTATAGTGTAAAATAATTTTTCACAGTATCTAAAAGTAGTCTTTTCCATTAAAATTTCAACAGTTGGTGCGGCGTAAGCACTTGGCAATAATGCTGCACTGAAAATTACTAATACCATGATAAGCAAATACTGTCTTTTCATCTTTTGTCACTTTGTGATTACTTAATAAAAATCTCAAATCTATGCTCAGGAATGCTTTTTAATGACTAAACGTGATTTTATTTATCGAGTTTTCTGCGGAGATACTCTTTGGGTGTGTGCTTTGTGAGCGCCACTCAAGGACATTTTGATTCTCTAGTACTTTAGCCTCATTTGACGATTTACAGTTATTAAAGGGGATTTTATTAAAATTGGTATGCCTAGCATACAAGACAAAACTTGGATCAAATTATGGAAAGAAAATACTCCTGAAATCAGAGAGAGAATAGTACAATGGCGTAAAGAAAATGCCATTATTAGAATAGACAGACCAAGTCGTTTGCAGAGAGCCAGAAGATTGGGCTACAAGGCAAAACAAGGCATAGTTGTTGTTAGAATGAGAGTTGGTACTGGTGGTATGCGAAAACAAAGACCAGTTGCTGGTAGAAGACCAAAACATCTCGGTGTTACCAGAATCAAAGCAGATGATGACATGAAAACAGTTGCAGTAAGAAGAGTACTTGAAAGATATCCTAACATGACACTTTTGGGTTCATACTTTGTCTACAAAGATGGTATGCATTACTGGTTTGAAGTTATCTTGGCAGATCCAATGCATCCAAGAATTGCACAAGACAAAGAATTACGACAAAAAATGCCTCAGATAACTGCATAAATTGAAATTAAAATTGTTCATTTCATTTCTTTTACTTTTAGTAGTTACCCCCGCATTTGGTCAATTACTCTCTGATAAAGCTGGACTTGTAAATAGATTAGATGTGAAATCAGGTGGATATGCATTTGAAGTTGAAACTGTTGCAAACTTTGACATACAGGATTTTGAGTTTGATGAAGAACAAAAACGCTTAACCCTTTACGTTTCTAGCAGTCTTGAAAATAATTTAGGTGAGGTATATCTTCCGCAAACTCTTTTGAGTGGAAATTTTACTTTTTATATTAATGGACAGGAATATTTTCCAACAATAAAACTCAATGATGATATTTCATTTATTACATTAAATTTTACAGGCTCTGGTAATAATAAAATAGAAATTATTGGAACGAATTATCTGCAGGGACTAAATCAAACAATTCCAATTGAAAACCAATCACCTACTGAAAATAAATCCCAAGATACTGTAGGTGGATGTCTAATTGCAACTGCTACATTTGGTAGTGAACTAGCTCCACAAGTGCAACAACTACGAGAATTACGTGATACTAGACTACTCCAAACAGAATCAGGAAAATCATTTATGAGTTCATTTAATGATTTGTACTATTCATTTAGTCCAACTATATCTGACTATGAGAGAGAAAATCCACTATTCAAAGAAGCGGTAAAGATTATGATAACTCCGATGATCTCTTCTTTATCAGTTCTAAACTATGCCAATATGGATTCAGAAGCCAGTGTTCTAGGATATGGAATTAGTCTGATTCTATTGAATATTGGAATGTATTTTGCAGCTCCTGCTATTGTGATTGTGGGAATTAGGAAAAAATTCTAAATTCTTCTAAATCCTTAAGTTTGTATAATTTCTTACCTTCACACATGAAAAATACTACCAAAGGTGTAATTGCTATTATTGTTGGTCTTGTGGCATTTTATGGAATAATGTTGGCATTGTTTAATATCTCATTTTGGTAATATTGATTTTAATTCCTAAAAACTTAAGTTAAAACCTAAATGTTTTTTCTTGTGAAACATACAGAAGATTGTTCATCTAGAATTGCCAAGAATCTAAAACATGTCAACTGCTTTTGTACATGTCACAAAATTATAATAAACAAATAGATCCTAAATTGAGATTTGTTTTTATTTTGTTTGTGAAAATATGATTTATGAATAATGCAAAAGTTGCATTAATTGGTGGCTTTTGTATTGTTGTAGTGTTATCTGTGATCCTAGTTTTTCTTCGCTAGATATTTGCTAAAATACTAGTATTTTAAAACCATGATCTATTGGGAGAAAAAGAAGCACTAGCATTTCTTAAGAAAAGCAACAAATCTATTGTTCAGGCTTGGGAATCTTACAAGCTCAAGATTGGTAATTCTGAGAACAAACAGCTAAATGATGTCTTTCAACAGATGTTTAAAGCATGGACATTGTCAAACCAAAAAGCAATAGATCTTCTTGAAAACAAACATGCAAAAACTGTAAAAAAAGCACCAGTACCAAAAGACAAAAAATCTGGAAAAAATAATAAAAATAATTAATCTTATTCGTTTAGCAGTTTCTGAATCATTGCTTCAACATTACCTGATTGCCCAAAAGAGACATCCCTTAGGATTCCTTTTCTATCTACTAGTATCATAGATGGTGTTCCCTGTAGTGCAAATTTTTCAAATGTCTCTGCTGAATATTCTTTTGTTTTCATATAGTCTCTAACTCTCTGAATGATCTGTTTTCTATATTCTTCTGGTTGTGAATCAAATTCTGGGATTTGTCCATAAATGAATTGTAATATTTTATCCTCGCTTACTTTGCCGTCTGTTTTAGCTAGTTTGTCCATCGCAAGAGGAAATGGAATCTTGTATGATAGTTTGCCATTTTGCAATTGTCCATACATTGATAGTGCGTTTTTTGTCTCCCCTACAACTTCACCTGTCTCAGCTAGCATCTTTAGATTATTCAAAGTATTTTTATCATAATCCTCAAATGCTGTGGCGATTCCTATTACGCGTACACCTTCATCTTTGTATTTGTTGTAGATCTTAATTGCCTCAGGAAGTGCATGCATAAAACAACCAGGACAATTCACCTGAAATACCTCTACTAAAACAATATGATCTTTTTCCTGATCAAAGTTTGTTGGGGCTCCTTGAACCCAATCAGACACTTCAAAATTTGGTGCTTTTTGTCCTATTACTACACTCATTATACCATGTTGATTTTTTTTCCATTAAATAGATAACGCTATACAAAACATTGTGAATATTTCGGGTAACCTAATATAGGATATAAAAAATCTGAAAACAAAATGCAGGCAGTAACTCAAAGCAGATTAGATCTTTTTGCAGAAATGGAGGAAAAATATGAAAAACAAGACACTGCATATTTTGTAAATCTTTTAACTCATCCGGATTATGTAGTGAGAACTCGCGCTACTTGTATTTTAGTTGATTTTGGTGGCGAAGATAAAGTTCCACATGTTGCGCAAGTTCTAAAAAACGATGTAAATGAACTTGTAAGACATGAGGCCGCATTTTCGCTAGGTCAGATGTGCCTTTCTAGTTGTATACCTGCACTTGCTGATGCAACATTACATGACCCTAGCATGTTTGTAAGACATGAGGCAGCTATTGCACTTGGTGTAATTGGCTCCAAAGAGGCAAAAGCCGTTTTAGAAAAAGCATTAAACGATCCTGATAGACCTGTAGTGGAATCAGCAGTGGTCGCATTATCTAATATTGAATTTATGGAAAAATTAAGCAAGAATGAAAAGTTTGCAAAACTAACAGGCGGATAAGATGAATTTTACACTTGGAATTATTATTGCAGTTGGCATTCTGGTTGCAATTAGTTTGGTTATGATTGCAATAGATCCTGGATATCTTTCAGGAATACCGGCAAAACCAGTTGCTTGTACAAAAGAGTATGTTCCGATTTGTGGTGTTGATGGTGTGACTTATGGTAACATGTGTACGCTAAATGCAGCAGGAACTGAACTTGATTATACAGATGAATGTGTTGTTGAAAAACCACTTGCAGAAGGTTGGCAACGAATGGAATCCATGCAACATCCGGGAATTGGACATGAATCTCATCAATCTGTAACTATTTTGCCATTATCTGAGAAAGTTTATTCTGGAACACTACACTATGATGCATCAGAGCCAATTCAACTAATTACTTTACATGGACCATTAGCAGATGGAGAAGATAAAGGCCAAGCAACTTGGACTCCAGACGGTGTAAGCAAATATGCATTAACATTTGTTAATCCAGATAATGCACAGGGAGAATGGAAATTTGCTGGCAATGCATTACTAGTACATACAAAGAAAACCGAACCATTCACTGTTGATTATATGGTGGAATACGAAGAAAAAGCAATTTCAGATTCTGTGTTTACCGGTACTATGCAATCAGTGCAAGACCCAGGAATTGGACATGAATCTCATCAAATTGCAGTTATCTTGGCTCCATCAAGTGAACTTTATTCTGGATTGATTTCCTATTCGGCATCTGAGCCAATTCAATTAATTTCACTGAGAGGTCCAATTGGTCCTGATGAACATCCCGAAAAAACTTGGACTGTAGATGGTAGCACCATTTTTGAGATGACTTTTGTTGATCCTGCAAATGCAATGGGCTCTTGGGAGTTTTCAGGAAACGCACTTGCACTACACACAAAAAATACTACTGAATTTACTGTAAGTTATTCTGTTAGTGCAACAAAATCTGGAGAATCAACTCCTGTTGTATCTGAAATGCCTGTGCTTCCAATTACTCATATGGTTTCAATTCCACAAGGTGCAGGAGCTCCTGGGTGTGAAACTACCAACGAGTGCTATCTCCCATCTTCTTTAGAGATTCAAGTAGGCGACACTGTTTTGTGGAGTAATGATGATACTGCAGCCCATACTGTTTCTAGCGGAACTCCGAATGGAATGGATGGAGTCTTTGATTCTAGCTTGTTTATGTCAGGAACCACTTTTGAATTTACATTTGATGAATCAGGGGCATATCCTTACTTTTGCATGGTTCATCCTTGGATGACTGGAGAAATTATTGTAAATGAAATTGAAGATATGACTGTAAGTGAAATTGCAGTTGGAGAGCCATCACCGGTAGAATCAGAACCATCACCTGAAGTTGTTGAATCAGTAGCTGTAGAACCCGTAGAAAAACGCGCAGCTCCTGTAGAAGTTACTATGGCACAAGGTTCAGGAGCTCCTGGATGTGAGACTACAAACGAATGTTTTATTCCTTATCAAGTTGAAATTTATTCTGGAGAGCCTGTAGTTTGGATTAATGCAGATTCTGCAGCTCACACAGTAACTAGTGGTTTACCTGCACTTCATGATGGTCTTTTTGATTCAGGAATGTTGATGCCAGATCAAAAATGGGAGTTTGTCTTTACTGATTCTGGCGAATATGATTATCATTGTATGTTGCATCCTTGGATGACTGGCAAAGTAATTGTAAATTAAAATCGTCTTAAAGTACAGTTATTTTACTTCCTTGTTCCGTTGATTCAAATTTGTATATTTTTTCTATGTTCGAGTCATCAAATATCTCTGCATCATGTGTAATTATGATAAATTGCATTGGTTTTCCAATATTTGTAATATCTGATAATTGAGACAATACATCGACAAGTGATTTTTTGCGCTCTGCATCAAGATGTGTTGTAGGCTCATCTAGTATCATTAAATTAAGATTTGATGCCCCAAGTAGGCTTGCCATTCCTAATCTCAATGCAAGTGCCACGCTAACTTGCTCTCCACCACTAAGTGATTCTAAATCTAATACTTCATTTTTAGAATAACATGTGATTGAGATATCACGTGCTTTCTCTGAAAGTGATATTCTTTGAATTTTTGTATTAAGTAATGTGAGGTATTCGGAAGATTTTGTTGAGATAGTATTAAGTGCCCATGATCTAAGGCTAGTTGCAACTGGACCATCTCTACTAAATATATTCATTTGAATAGTATCTAATTTATTCACATATTTTTTAACTACTTTAAGCTTAGAAACAACATTTTGCATTAATTCTATTTGTTCTTCATATTTTGCAATTTTTTCTGTTACTGCACCTAGATTCTGATCTACTTGTGAAAGATCAGTTTGTTTTTCATTAATTGATTCTTTTAGATTTACAAATTCTTTTTCATTAAATCCTTTTATTTCATGTTCCAATTTTGTAATGTTTTCAAAAATCATTTTTGCATGTGAATCTATTTGGGACATTTCTAATAGATTTCCATTAATAGATAAAGGATTTTTTTGAACATTTCCTCTCTTTAATTTTATTTCTTCTTGAATTTTTCTTATATCTTCTTGATCTTTGATGGAATGTGCCTTTAATGTTGCTTCAGCATCTCTTGCATTTTGTAGTTTTTGAGAAAATTCAATTCTTTTTTGATTGTACATTGTACGCTCTTTTTCTGTTGCAGTCATCTGTTCTTTAAGAAATTGTATTTCTTGTTTTAGATGCTCTTCTTGAAATAAGGGAGTTAGTTTTTCAACTTTTGAATCACATACAGGACATCTGTTATCCTTTAACTGAATCTTTTCAGCAAGTGCTTGTTTTTCCTTAAGTGATGCAACTTGACCTGTTAGTTCCTGTATCTTTTTTTGAGTTCCTTCAACTGCCAACTCTATTTTTTCTATCTTTGATTCCAAGTCTTTTTTCAGACTTATGTGCTCAAAACACCCCTCACAATCACGTATTTTACGCTCTTTTTCGGCTATCTCACGTTGGATTTCTTGAATTGCTTCTTTTGCATATGATTGCAGTTCTCTTTTTCTTAATTCTAATTGATTAATTTTTTCTATCTTTGGGGTTTCTGTTTCCAACTTTATTCTAAGTTCTGTAATTTCTTTCTGTAACTGTATCTGTTTTACTTTGAGTTGTTCTTTTTGTGGTCTTGCATCTTCAAGTTCTATTTTATATTTTTGTAGTTCTCGTAATAAAATATCAATATGTGTATCATCGTAGCCTACGTCTTCTCTTATTTTTTCACGAAAATTTTTGTTAACTGTCTTCATTGCTTCTGATGCAACATCCAATTTATCAATTCCTATTACGGCATTTAGTAATTCTTTGAATTCTTTTGGTTTTGCTTTAATTATTGCATTTAATTCTCCTTGTTGTACAATGGACGCAATTTTTAATTTCTCAAAATCCAAACCTATTATTTTTTCAACCTCATGCGTCATGGATTCTCCAAATTGTTTTCTTTCACCTGCTGCAATTTCTAAAAATTCTCCATTAATTTTTTGAGTAAATTTTGCAGCAAGTCCACCTTTGTTATCTATTTTTCTTACTGCTTGATACTGCTTTCCATTTATATTGAATTCTACTTTGGCAAACCCCTGACTTGCACCACGTTTTATCAATCCTTTATTTGATTTTCTTGTATGTTGTCCAAATAATGCAAATGTGATTGCATCTATGATACTTGATTTTCCAGCACCATTTTGTCCCACAAATACTGTTACACCATTTCCAAATTCTAATTTAGTTTCAGAATGTGATAAAAAATCTCCTAATTCAATTGACGTGATCATTTTCTTTCTCCTTTTTATATTTCTCAAAATTCTCAATTATTATTTGCGACGCCTCTTTGATTTGATCTGAAGCTAATAGTGGAAGTAATTCCTTTACAGCAAAATTTGCAATTTGTTCTGAACCAATTGCATCAACTGACAGTCTGAACATTTCATCCTCTATTGAATTTGGTCTTTCTAGAAATACTGACGAATCTGATGTTTCTTTGGAAGTAATTCTCCAAAAACATCTCAACGTTTGAGCATGTAGCCGTGAAATTTGTGCCTGTATTTGATCTGTTTCTATATTTTCCCCTTGAATTTTTATTTCTACAATAGGTTTGCGCTCCATTTTATCTATTTTTATAGAAATCTCGTCGATTAATTTTGCCAATTCATTATACTCTGTTTTAAATGAAAATTGCTTTCTTGTATCTAATTCAATCCAATTTGGTTTTACTTCTTCACCTGAAATATCTACTTCAAGAAATCCTTTTTTTATTTCTTTAATTCCTTCACTTGTTGTGAGTTCAATTGAACCTGGGTACGCTATTGGTCCATTAAGATGATTGAATTGTTTAATATCATGATCGTGTAGATGTCCCATTGCATAATATGTAAAATTTTTTGGTAAATCTGTTGATTGTAACTCTCCTGCAAACTTGTTAAATTCTGTAATTCCTTGATGCATCACTAAAATTTTATGTCCTATGTGATTTTTTGCAATTTCATCAATTGCTTTGAATTTTTCTTCAAATTGTGAAATTTCAGCTTTTCTTATTTTATCAAATCCAACTAACAAAATTCCTTTGTAATCAATTGGATTTCCCTGTCCTATGTATCTTGAAAATTCTAAATTGTGATATACATATGGAATTGGTGTAGTGCGAATTCTACTTATATCATGATCTCCTAAAATAAAAAATGAATCTATGTTATTTTTTTTTAATCGTTTTAATGCATTAGCCATTTGAACTACTGCAGTTCCGTTTGGATTTGGAACATGGAAAATATCCCCCGCAAATATTACAAAATCAACATGATCTTTAATTGATATGTCTATAGCCTGATTAAAAACATGATACACATCTTGTTCTCGTTCCTCTGCTCCATATTGCACTAATCCTAAATGTGTATCTGAAATATGTGAAAATAACATTTAATCTAACAACAAATCCTTCTGGATAAGTCCATGCGTTGATTCCACTGCAATTTCGCTCATCTTTTCTGCATTTGCCCATGCATTGACTGCACTTTGATCTGCGCCCATTATCTTTTCTTTTACCTCTTCAACATGAACAAGTGATGGTAGGTTAGTCCATTGCCCTACTAGTACTGCATCGCCAACATTCAAAGAAGTCAACTGAGCAATCAATTCTCTACTAGTCGATTCTGTAGCAGCTGCTATTTGACGTTGGTCATCTTCTTGAATGATCTTCATTATTGCAAAAGAACCAAGCTGACTTAGAACATTAAGATCTACACTTCGAGGTCTTTGTGATACTATTCCTAAACCTAATCCAAACTTTCTTCCCTCTCTGGCAATTTTAGCTGCCCAATATTTTGCACTTGTATCGTGATCCTTTGGAATAAAGACATGTGCTTCTTCTATTATTACAAAAATTGGTGAATTGAATTTATAACTTCTATCTTTTTTTGTTCTTCCGTGTTTTACAATACTTGCATCCTTTCTATCTTTGAGCAATTGTTGTAAATAAAATGCAAGTGCAACATTTGCTTGTTTTTCCGATAATTCTGAAATGTTTAGAATGTTAGTGCGTCCCTCTTTAATGAAACTTATTGGATCCCCCATATCTGGATCCAAAATATCCTCAAATCTTCTTTGCGCTTCTTCTATTATGTCTTGTACTCTGTATGCCGATGTTCTGATTTCTTTGATCTTTTTATCTTCTGAATTTACAATGAATTCTACTTCATTTTCTAATTTCTTCCAAAACTCTTTTGATTCTTTAACATGTTTTGTAAATGCCATTCTTAGTACTCTCTGTTGAACATTGGCCCCATCTCTGATCTCTAACACTTCTGATAATTGATCTGCATCTAGTAATCTTGGATTAATTTTTGCATCAATTACATTGATCCGTGGAATGTTTAATGTTGTATAGTCATTATGATAATCAAAAATTATTACAGTTCCTTTTAGTTTTCCAATTTGTTTTGTAATTAAAGAAACAAGATTGCTTTTCCCCATTCCTGTCATTGCTAAAATTCCTAAATGTCTTGAAACAATTTTATCTAGATTAATTTTAGCATCAATTGTTTTATCTCGTAATAAATTTCCAATTTTGACCCATCCCTCTTTTTGTGGACTAAAAATAGCCTCTAAATCTTCTTTTGTTGGCTGTGATATGGGTGTTCCAGGAATTGGTGGTACAGCCGGTATGATTGATTGTCCTTTTCGTAAATTTTCTAAAAATCCTAAAATTCCAATATGTGCTGTGTATGTTTTGTCTCTCTTGTTTATTTCTGCAATTTCTGTACTTTCTGCAGCTTCATCAAAATTTTTCACATCTGCAAATGCCGCACTAGAGACTGAAGACTTTTCAACCAATCCCAAAATTTCCCCTTCGTCTGAATCAATTTTGATATATTCTCCAACAGAGAGTGGCCTAGATGTAATTGCAGTCACAAATGTGGGCTTTGATTCACCTATTACAAAACCTGTGTTCAACCTAAAACCTCACGTGAACCAATTTCGTTACTTAATCCTAACAAACTAACCATTTTTGCAAGTTCTTTATCAGATATTTTACAGTTATTATGAGCAAGCTTTAATGCATATGGGTATCCTCCGATGCTACTTTTATACAATTTGTTCATTGTAGATTTGATTTCATCATTATCGCGATGACCTCCCAAAAATTCTAGCTTTATGATTGGGGTTGAATCACTTAATCTAACAAATGTGGATGAAATCACTTTGTCTATCCCATATTTTTTTTCGACAAATATCTTGCTAAATCCAGGACCATTTGTAATGTGATTGTAATAAAAAATATCTCCTGCCAAAGAACCTAGATTCTCAAATTGTTTTTTTGTATTTGATGTCTTTGCAATGAAAATTACATTGTCTCTTTTTTTCATAGTTTTTACAACCATTGCATCTAATGATGATTGTCTTGTCATAAATTGTGAATGGAGTGAACCATCCATTAACACCAAATCTACTAAATCTACAGTTCTTTCACAAGCATCGATTTCCATTTTACTTGCAATCTTTGAAAGATCAATATCTGATCCTAATCCTGAATCATGTAAATCAACTAAAACTTGCCCATCTGATTTTATGGACACTGCAGTTGTCGCCCAAAGCTCAATTCCCTGAAATCTCGTATTGTTAAAACTACTATCAATTCCTGCTGTGACTACATCTTGTTTTGTAGGCGTAAATTCAACCCAATTTTCCTTTGCTTTTTGTAAAATTTGCTCAAATTTTGGTCCCTTTAGAATAGACAATATTTTTTCTCTGTTAATAATGGCATCTTTGTAGACTGTATTTAGCACAACAATACTTTGTTGGTTCGAATAAAATCTTTAGGTTGTACCGATTATTAACTAATGTTTCACTTGAGTTAAACTCTAGCCAATTTTCCCTTTCAAAATTATTTTCTCATCAGTACCAGAGGGTGTTGAACTATCGATGTATCTAATTTCATACCAGTCTCCAATGTCTACTACTTTACCATCTAACTTACGAGGAATTTCTATTTTCACTTCAAAAGTACTGGTGTTTGGTCCTGTCTCAATCAGATATGCAGAATTTGCATCAAAGCCAGGATTTGCCAAAGTAGTTCTGATTCCACCTTCTCCTCTGTACTCTAATTGACTGAGAGGTATCTTGTCTTCATCTTTGGAATCTCTATTTGCATCTGGCTCATAAATTCTGACAGTGAATTCATGTCCTATTCTTGAACCTCCATCTGCAGTCTCTACATTTGCATATGATTTTGACAATGAAACTGACTTTGTTACAACTTGGGTGTCTCCTGAATAATTGGATGCATCCAAATATTTTATCAAAACAACATCATTTTGATCTAAAGGTACACCGTTAATTGTATCTGGTAATTGTAATTTTACATAGAATTGCCCTGTATCTGGTCCTGTCTCAATCATACTTGAAGGTCCATCAATTGGAACTCCGTTAATTGAAAATTCAAACAGCCCTTCAGTAGATACTGTTTCTATTCCATTATGAGCTATATTCAAATCATCATCTGTAATGTAAAAATTAACTATACTTCCAGTTGACGCTGGAACCACCTGAATATTTTCCGAATCTTTTGTTGGTAGAGTTTTTTCTACATCTTTAATGGATATATCTTCTGGATTTACAGGAACTGATTTTGTATCTTGTATCTTTCCGAGTCCTCTTTTTTCTAATTTGTCTGCAGTATCTTCTTTGACACATACTGGAAACCCATTATTTCGTATCACTAAACTAAGACCTGCTTTACAAGTGACATCTTCTGCTGCGATTCCTCGTTTCATCTGTTTTCTTGGTGATTCTATCTCTGCATTTACTGGATTTACCAAAAATAACGACAAAGACAATACCAAAAATAAGACTAATCCAAACATTGTTCTATTTTTTAAATCAAAATTCATAGTTTTATTCTCATTTTTTATCTTAAATATATTGATGATAAATCATACTATCTATCTAAAAATGAACTATCCACTACGATTATTAGAAAATTACCTTTTTTGTTCTCCTTTGGATTAGAATTAATTAAGTGATTGATTCTAGTATGATTACTTGAAAAAAATAGGACTTTTAGGTTGCGGTGCCATTGGAACTCAAATTGCACTTGCAATTGATTCAGGAAAAATACCCGGCGTGTTGACTCATGTATATGATTACTCTAAAGATGCATCCACCACACTGGTGCAAAAATTAAAAAATAAACCAGAAATTGTTGAAAACTCTCATCTTTTATCATCTCATCCAGTTGACATTGTAGTTGAAGCTGCATCACAAGAAGCAGTTAGAAATGTAGCACACAGTGTTTTGCAAAACAAAAGAGATTTGATGATTATGAGTGTAGGTGCTTTACTTGATGAATCTATTTATGATATTTTATCTGAAGCATGTGAGAATTTTCATAAAACAATCTATTTACCATCAGGCGCAATTGCAGGATTGGATGCAATCAAATCTGTCCGTGATCAATTGGACTCTGTGACATTAACTACAACTAAACATCCAAGATCATTAAAGGGTGCAAAATTCTCTGAAACCTCTGACATTGATCTAGAAAAAATTGACAAACCTACAATTATCTTTGAAGGAAAAGCCAAAGAGGCAGTTTCACTTTTTCCTGCAAACATCAATGTTGCAGCATTGCTCAGCTTGGCTGGAGTAGGAAGTGACAAGACTAGTGTAAAAATTGTTGCAGACCCAAACACTACAAAAAACACTCATAACATAATAGCACAAGGAAAGTTTGGCAAGATGACTTTTAGCATAGAAAATGTCCCAGATGAAACCAATCCAAAGACTAGCAAACTAGCAATTTTATCTGCCATTGAGACTTTGCGCAAATACTGCTCCAGTGGTATTTCTGTTGGTACTTAATGTGGCAAGAATTGCCATAATTGCCTATTTCTTAGAATAATCATGACTTGATCTTATTCTTTAAATCACTAATTCCTGCATTGATGTTTGCAAATGTTAGTACAAGAAACAAGCCTCAAAAATGAAATTCTTCGTCTAAAAAAAGAAAAAGACGTTGTTATCTTGGCACATAATTACCAAATTCCAGATGTTCAAGATGTAGCAGATTTTACCGGAGATTCACTAGGATTATCAAGACAAGCTGCCAAAGTTTCTCAAAAAACAATTCTGTTTTGCGGCGTTCACTTTATGGCAGAAACCGCTGCAATTATTTGTCCTGAAAAAAAAGTATTGATTCCTGACTTGCAAGCAGGATGTTCATTGTCTGATTCAATTACTATTGATGAGTTGAAAAACTGGAAGAAACAACACCCAGATGCTATCACAGTTGGCTATGTAAATACAACTGCAGAAATAAAATCTGAATTGGATTACTGTTGTACTTCAGCAAATGCAGTAAATGTAGTCAAAGCAATTCCTGCTGATAAAGAAATTTTATTTTTACCTGATATGTTTTTGGGCTCTTATGTTGCAAAAGTTACTGGACGAAAGAATATGTTCATCTGGGCAGGAGAATGCCATGTTCATGCTGGTATCAAACCAGAAGATATTGCAAAAAAATTAGATTCACTAAAAGATTCTGAATTTCTAATCCATCCTGAATGCAGTTGTACCACTCCAATGATGTATGACGTTGCATCAGGAAGTTTTGATGATAGAAAAGTTTCCATTCTTTCTACAGAAGGAATGCTTAATCATGTGCATAATTCAAAAGCAAAGAGCTTTGTTGTTGCAACTGAGACTGGAATTTTATACAAAATGAGACAGCAAAACCCAGATAAAACATTCATTCCTGCATCAGAAAAAGCAGAATGTCAATACATGAAACTGATCACACTGAAAAAAGTATACGATGCACTGGTACAAGAAAAGAATCAAGTTATCGTGCCAAAAGAAATTGCAGACAAGGCACGCTTGGCAATAGATAGAATGCTTGCAATTAGCTAATTTGAGATAATTTTTTGTTAACTATATTATTTAGATAATATCTATGTGATGTGAATTGGTCGGATTATTTGGTAAAAATCCTGAAATAAAACAAATTTCTCAAAAAAAGAAAGAACTACGAAAACTTGTAAAGCAAAAACAGTATGATGCAGCTTTGAAAATAGGCTCTGAAATTTTACAAAAAATTCCTGAAGAAAATGATGTTTTGTTTATTGTTGGAGGAATACATTATATGAAAAACCAACACAAAACCGCCATTTCATATTTTGACAAATCTCTAAAAGTTGCTACTTTTGATACCGAAGTTTTACTCTTAAAAGCAAATTCTCATTATCATCTTGGTGAACATAAACAGGCAATTCAATGCTGCCAAAAAATTAAAGAAATTGATCCGAAAAACAAATCCGTATCTGAACTATTATCCAAAATAGAATCTGCAAAAAACTAATCTATACTTCTAAACTCATGTCAATTCCTTTGACTGAATTAGTTATGCTGCCTACCGAAATAATATCCACTCCTGTGCTACCATATTTTGTAATATTTTTTGAATTAATTCCTCCAGATGCTTCAAGCATTACTTTATCTCGTAATTTCTGATTTTTAAGAACCTGAATTGTTTTTTTAATTTGCTCTGGAGAAAAATTATCCAACATGATTATGGTTGCTCCTTCTTTTGCAGCCAATACTGCATCTGATATATTTTCAACTTCCACTTCAAATTTTTTATATCTTCTTTTTGCATTTTTTATTAGTGATAACAACGAATCACTTGCTGCAATATGATTGTCTTTTATCATCACCATTTCATCTAGCTTTAATCGGTGTTTTTTTCCACCCCCAATCTCTACTGCTTCTTTATCAAAATATCTTAGACCTGGAGCCGTCTTTCTAGTTGCATATAGTTTGGTTTTTTTATTTGAAATTTTTTTTACTAGCTGGTTTGTCTGGGTTGCAATCCCGCTCATTCTTGTGAGCAAATTTAGTGCTGTTCTCTCACATGTTAGAATTTTCCCTGCATTTCCTGAAATAGTCATTATGGTTTGATTTGGTTTTACCTTACTACCATCTTTTTTTACAATTCTTACACTACATCCTTTTAATTTAAAAATCTCTTTTGCATATTTTGCTCCTGCTACAATAGCTTGTTCTCTTGATATTATTCTGGCAGAAATATTTCTTTTTGGTAAAAGTGCACTTGTAATATCCCCTTTACCTATATCTTCAAATAAAAATTCCATTAATTGTTTTTTAGCATTAAATGACAACATGGTGATATGTGCTGGTATGATTTTAAAGATTTAGAAATTTACGTTACTTTGATTGCGTACTTGCCTTTTTGTTTTATTCCCAATGTTTTTGAAACCTGAGAATTTGTTGGGTCAACAACTAGTACAATTCCAGTCCAATCTGGTGTCAAGTCTGATGATTTACAAACTGGACATACTTTTCCTGTAGTTACAAACTTGCATTTTCTACAAGCCATCTCTCGTGCCATTTAACTTGCCTCTACTTTAGCTTCTTTTGAATCTGCTGAGCCGCCGCCAGATTTTTTGATCTCCTCTGCAATCCAATCATCTGCACCTAAGAATGGCTGTCTGCATGTAATTCCAATTTTCCCCATTGCAGCTGCTTTGCCTAATGACACTGCTGTAATTCTTGCTCTAAGTGTTGAACCAACTTTTAGTGTTCTGCCACTTTGATTAGCTAGAATCATTCCAGATTTTACATCGCTCTTTAGATAGTCATCCATGACTTGTGATAAATGTAGTAATGCATCAGTTGGACCTATTCTTACAAATGCACCAAAGTCTGTAATGTCTACAATTTCTCCTTGAACAATTTCTTGGAGTTTTGGATAAAATGTCAATGCTTCAAATTCAACTTTGTGAAATGTTCCACCGTCTCCGGCAATCATCTTTCCCATCTCGTCGACTTTGGCATCTAAAATCATAATGATGTATCCTAATTCTGCATTAATCATGCTCTCATACTTGTCTTTGAGAATGTTTGTTGCTGCCTTTTTTATTGATGTTCCAAACATGCTTGGTGGAATTCTAACAACATCAAGTAGGGTAGATATAGAAAACAACTGTGATATTTTCTTGATTTTGAATTTATGAATCTTTGGATAATTTACGCTTAATTTGAGTAATATTTTGTGTATTTCTCAAATAATTGCTGTTTTTTAACTGCCTGACCTATGTTTAAATAAAGTAAACTGACTTTTTGACCCAATGGTTGGAGTCGATCAAGTTCTTGAAAAACTAAGTACAGTAATTGATCCTGATTTGAAAAAAGATATTGTATCAATGGGAATGATTAAAGACCTTGAGCTTACTGATGGAAATTTGAAATTTACTTTGGAGCTTACCACTCCTGCATGCCCCTTTAATGTAGAAATTGAAGATGATGTACGAAAAGCAATTGGTGAAATCAAAGAACTCAAAAATTTTGATATGAAAGTAACTGCAAAAGTGATGGAAGGTCGCTCCCTTGATGCAGATTCTGGAATGGCAACTGTCAAAAATATTATTGGTGTTGCAAGTGGCAAAGGTGGCGTAGGAAAATCAACTGTATCTTTGAATTTAGCTTTGGCTTTATCACAAGCTGGCGCCAAAGTTGGTTTACTTGATGCAGATATCTATGGTCCTAGTATTCCTCTAATGCTTGGAATGAAAAGTGCTTACATGGAAGTAGAAGATAACAAACTACAACCTGCAAAATCTCATGGATTGCAAGTAGTATCATTTGGTTTTTTTGCAGAACAATCACATCAAGCAGCAATTTACCGAGGTCCAATTATTTCTGGAATCTTAAAACAATTTTTAGTTGATACTAATTGGTCTGATTTGGATTATCTCATAGTTGATCTTCCTCCAGGAACTGGTGATATTCCATTAACTCTTGCACAAACAATTCCTATTACTGGAATTTTGGTAGTTACAACTCCGCAAGACGTAGCAAGTAATGTTGCTGTAAAAGCAATTGGAATGTTTGAAAAATTAAATGTTCCAATTATAGGTGTTATAGAAAACATGAGTCATTTTATCTGTCCTACTTGTAATGAAAAGCACTATATCTTTGGTGATGGTGGCGCAAAAAAAATTAGCGACCAATTTAAAATTCCATTTCTAGGTGAGATTCCATTAAATTCTGGAATTATGTCTGGTTCTGATTTAGGCAAACCAATCATGATTACAAATCCTGACTCTCCAAGTGCTAATGCATTTAGAACAAGCGCAAAAAATATTGCTGCGCAATGCAGTATTCTTGCTGCAAAAATGCAGGAAGAAATGAAATCTGAAAGTACAAATGAATCTATACCAACAAGCTAAGCGATTCCTGTGAAATTACCTGATTCCCTTAGAGACCAACTGAAAATTCCAATGGGTAATTTGATTCCTGAAAATCAGGCAAACAAATCTAACATACAAAAATATCTACCAAAAAATTCGTATTTAATTACAGTTGGTGATAGAACAACTGAAAAAATGATTGCTTTTGGTTTGATTCCTTCATTGCAAATTATTGATAATCAAGAAAAAAGAGTAAAGCGTGAACCTCCAAAAAATGACAACGCATACACCGAACTTGTCTGCGACAATCCAGCAGCTGAGATAACTCCTCAAAGTATTGATGTAATCAAAAAAGCATTTGTTTCAAAAACACCTGTGAGACTAACTGTTACAGGCGAAGAAGATCTTCTAGTTATTCCAGTGTGTATCAATGCTCCTGAAAATTCAGTAGTCATGTATGGTCAGCCAAACGAAGGATTAGTTATAGTCAAGATAACTCCAGAAATTAGAAATAAAACACAACGATTACTTGATTTAATGGAATAATCGGGGTATGATGAGACGGTGGCTGTATGATTTGTGATTACACTACAAAATATTCTGACCCTATTAATTCACATACAATCTAGTACTGAATTTTTTCTTACAATGACATATCTTTAATTCCTGATAATGATGTTGGGGGTTTATTACATACTAGAATCGGTTTGAAAATATCTTTATGAAACAAACTAGCAGTTTGTATATTGTTGTAGGAGTAATTATTGGATTTAGTGTTGCCTTTGTCGCATTTATGCAATCTCCCGATATTCAAACTAGTGATGCTGCCTCATCTGATGTTTTTCCAAAATTTAAAAATCAAAATCCACAAAAACTTTTTTACACTTTAATTGCTCAGGATGCAGAAATTGAAGTCTCCAAAGGTGTAACTGCAAAAGTGTGGACATATAACGGAACAATTCCATCACCAACTTTGAGATTTACAGAGGGTGACGATGTTACAGTCAAATTTGTAAATAAAACACCATATTCTCACACCATTCACTTTCATGGCACTCATGATTCTGCAAACGATGGAGTATTTCCACAAATAATGCCAGGTGAAGAATACACATATCATTTTGTAGCTCAAGAATCTGGATTGTTCATGTATCACTGTCATGCATTTCCAACTTCTGAGCATGTTAGAATGGGAATGTTTGGAGCCATGATTATAGATCCTGCAATACGTCCAATGGATCCTGCCCGAGAATATTTCTTTACACTAAGTGAATTTGATCCAAACAATACAATGGAATATTTTACAAAATACTATCCACTTAACGGATACGCCAATCAATACATGGATGATAATACAATCCAAGTTGTAAAAGGAGAATTAGTTAGATTCTATGTCATTGGAATTGGTACTGTCTTACCTTCACCATTTCATATACATAGTACAATCGCCAAAGTATACCCGTCAGGAATTTTATGGAATGAGCCATATTTTGCCCAAACACATCTAATTGCAAATGGTGACACAGCAATATTTGAGGCAAAATGGGATGAGTCTGGAACATATTTTGTTCATGTCCATGGCATCCAAGAGGAACGTGGTTCTATGGCTGTAATTGAAGTGCTCGAAGATGATTCTTTGCTTTTAGAAAAACAAACTCCAAGTAACAACAAGGGAAGTTATTCCATGATACAATGGCAAGAAGATTTGATAAAATTATTAGAACATCCAGAAATTATCACATATGATAATTTAGGCGAATCAACTATTATTGATGCTAAAAAAATTCAAACAAATAATGTGTCTATTGTAGAAAATTCTTGGAATCCTGACGTTACAGATTCATATTTCCCGATATCCATTGAAATCAATCCTGGAACTACTGTAACTTGGACAAACAATGACGCGGTGATTCACACTGTCACTGATACTAAAAAGAAATTTGATTCAGAATTCATACAAGCAGGAGGAACTTGGCAATACACATTTGAAAAACCAGGTCAATATGATTATCTTTGCACATTGCATCCTTGGATGAAAGGCACTGTTAGCGTAACTGAAATGTCTCATTCAATGAATTAGCAAAACATCTAGATATACAAAACATAATACACCAATTCTCATACAAGAATTGACATTTTAGAATAAACGTAGATTATATGATAAATTACTGTGAAGTTAGATCCTGAATTAAAATTGCAAATATTAGAAAAAATTGGTATTTACTCAAACCGCTTTTCTATATCTGAGCCTAAAATTCTGCTAACTACCAAAGAAGTATTAGATATGCCAAAAGAAATGACTGAAGGCAGGAGAACCTCTGCTTACAAGTACTATGGCGTTTCATATTTGCAACATAACTTGGTTTTCATTAATATTCGAAAAATTCCTGATGAAAAGACTTTGGAAAATACTCTAGTTCATGAATTAATTCACATGAGATTTCCATATCTTGCACATGGTAAACGATTCAACAAACTGGTAAGACAAGGACTACATGGAAAATCATTTTTGCCATATCAAAAAAGAAAATAAATTTCCCTCATTGATTTATATTTCCAAACCTCAGGCAAGCCAATTATAGCATGGATGTACAACAAATTTTGCCTATTGGGGCTGGCATTGCTTCTTTCATAGTTGCTCTAGGCATAGTTACTTGGATTACAAAACAACCTTCAGGCACTAAAGAGATGATGGAGATCTCAAATGCAGTCAAAGTCGGGGCTGCGGCATTTCTTAGAAGAGAGATGAAGATTATAATTCCAATAGCAATCGCACTTTCAGTCATTATCGGATTCTTTATAGGATTTTCAAACGGATTGGCATTTGCTGTAGGTGCAACACTTTCAGCAGTTGCAGGACTGATTTCATTAAAAATTACTGTCAAAGCAGCAGTAAGAGCTGCTCATCTAAGTGGTAGCGGATTAGGTAAGACATTTGCTATGGCCTTTAGAGGTGGAGCAACAGTCGGATTGGCAGTTCCAGCAATGGCACTCTTGGCAATTACCGGACTTTACATGGTTTATCCTGATCCAATTACAATTGCTGGTGTCGGCATTGGTGCAAGTCTAATTGCATTATTCATAAGAATCGGTGGTGGAATTTTCACAAAGGCTGCAGATATGGGTGCAGACTTGGTAGGAAAAGTAGAAGCCAATATTCCTGAAGATGATCCTAGAAATCCTGCAACAATTGCCGATAATGTAGGTGATAATGTAGGTGATGCTGCAGGAATGGGTTCTGATGTTTACGAGTCTTATATTGTTACTATACTAGCTTCATTGCTTATCGCTGCACTTATTGGTGCTCCAGAAATTTTCATGTATCCAATTTTAATTGGAACATCTGGAATGATTGCATCAATTATAGGCATTGTAATAGTTCGTTCTAAAAATATCACTGATGTTATGAAACCCCTGAATGTGTCATTTTATGTTTCTGCCACAATTGCAATTATTTTGAATTTTATATTTACATATTATTTCCTTGGACAAACAGCAATAGCTTATGCATTATTTGGAACAACTGTGATTGGTGTGATTCTAGTACCAGTAATTCAAAAGATTACTGACAGATATACAAATTACAAATACAAACCAGTTCAAGATATTGTTGAATCTGCAAAATGGGGATATGCGTCACTTACATTAATGGGAATTATCAAAGGAATGCAATCAACTGGACCGTTTATGATTGCATTAATTATTGCAATTATTGTCTCATTTAGTATTGCTTCAAATGCTGCACCTGAAGGTACAGACCCAATATTGTATGGAATATTTGGAACTTCATTAACTGCAATGGCTATGCTTAGTCTTGCAGGAATCGTTCTTAGCATTGATGCATTTGGACCAATTGCAGACAATGCAGGTGGAATTGTAGAGATGACTGGAATGGGTGAAGAAAATAGAAAAGTCACTGATGAAATCGATGCTGTAGGAAACACCACTAAAGCAGTAACCAAAGGATTTGCCATTGCCAGTGCTGGACTAGCTGCACTTGCCATGATACAGGCATTCCAATTTGAAGCCTCACATATCTTTGCAGGAATTTTGGATTTGAATTATAGTTTGACCAATGTAACTATTATTGTAGGACTATTAGTTGGTGGTTTGATTCCATTTATTATTACTGGACAACTTATCAACGGTGTATCTCGTGCTGCAGGAAAAATGGTAGACGAAGTAAGACGACAATTCAAATCTGACTCTGGAATTCTTGCAGGAACATCAAAACCTGATTATGCAAAATGCGTAGATATTGCAACTGCCGCATCAATTAAGGAACTTTGGAAACCTGCAATCATTGCTATTGTCTCTCCTATTGTATTGGGTATTCTCTTAGGACCAACTGCTGTAGCTGGTTTGTTGATGGGCGCAGTCGTTACTGGAATTCCACTAGCATACCACTTGGCAAACACTGGTGGTGCATGGGATAATGCAAAGAAACTAGTTGAGATGCAAGGAAACAAAGGAACTGAATTACACAAAGTAGCAGTTGTCGGTGATATCATCGGTGATCCTTACAAAGATACAGCAGGTCCTGCATTAAACACTGTAATCAAACTACTAAACACAATTGCAATTGTCTTTGTATCTGCATTTGTAGCATTACTTGCACTCTAGTCTTCTATTACTAGAGTCAAATCCAATTCATCTATCTGTGTTTGAATCGCTTTTTTCAAAATATCATTGTGTTTTTTACAGAATTTAAAATAATCATCTGCTGTTTGAAAACAACCGCAAATCCATTTTGTTTTTTTATCTCCTTCCACTGTCCACTTTGAATACTTTTGTTCTGTCATACTTTAAAGAAAATGATTGACCTAAAAAATATAGATCAAAATAATTAAAAAAGGAAAAAAGATGTTTAAGGACAGCCTTCCATCTTTTGGATGAAATAACCTTTTTCCTTAATTGCCCGTTCAACAGGCTCTGGTGCGCCTTGTGAATGACAGAATTGACATTCATTAGTTGTCATTGTTGCGTTTGCCTCACCGACTGATTTTAACCACTCTTTGCCATATACTAGGGCTTTATCGTGGTTTTTTTCACCAGTAATTACATCAAAGTGCATGGTATGACCATCTTTGGCTTTGACATATGTGTCGTATACGTGAATTTCCATAATTCTATTTAAAAAAAGGGATATTTAATTCAAAGATCCTTAGAGATGAGTAATTATTTCAAAGTTATGGAACAAAATATTGTAATGAAGTTTAGATGGAATGATGTACTCTTAGGTTAAAACGCTGATCTTTATGTTTCAATTAAAATTTCTAAAACATTTGATTCAAGCACATATGCTTTGAATTCATTTGATATTCCTGAATAAATTACCCATACAACTGGATTACTGTACATGAATTTTTTATCCGTGTTTGATGGATATGCCTCTGAATTTGGATGTGAATGGAAAATGCCCACAACTTCCATCTTTTTCTCTTCTGCAGTTTTGTAGCATTTGATTAATTGTTCATTTGAAATTGTAAAATTAACTGGAGATTCGTCTATGTTTTTTGTAAGAAATATCTCTTTTACTATGGTTTTTTGACCGTCTATTATGCCAAATAATATGGCACATGATTCATTTGGTTTTTCATTATCTGCATGTCCTGAAAGAATTTTTTTTTGAGACTCTGATATGATAATTTTTTGCAAGTCTATTGTACTTCAACAGAGCCTATCATCCAAGGATGTAGCATGCAAAAATAGTCTTCTTTTCCTGGAGAATTAAATGTGAACTTGAATGAGTCGCCTGCAGCAATCATTTCTGAGTCAAATGATCCATTTGCTCCTTCTTGTGGATTACCTGAAGTTACTGTATGCATTGCATTATCTGTGTTTTCCCAAATCACTGTAGTTCCAACTGGGACTTGAATTACTTCAGGATCAAAATAGACTTGTCCAATTTGTTGAATTCCTGCCCCTTGCGGAATTGTTACTTTGACATCCTCTTTTGGCTCTTCTATGATCAACATTGCCGTCATCCACGGATGCACCACACACATGTATTCGTATTCACTAGATGTTAGCTTGCTGGTATCAAGTGTGAATTTCTCACCGGCATTGATCATATTTGAATTAAATGTGTCTCCAAAGTCAACGGAGCTAGTTACAGTATGCGCTACTGTATCTGCATTTGTCCATTCTATGATGTGTCCTTTTGGAACATGTGCCATATCTGGTTCATAGTCTGGATTTCCTTGTATGGCAGAATTCTCTAAAATTGTAATTGCAAATATCGGACCTGTTGGTTGTACTATTTCTGGCACTTCTACTATTGGCTCATTAATCATGTAAGTATCTGGACTGACTAGTCCAAATGCAAACCACATGATAATTCCTGTAGCACTTGCTAATCCCACAATTACTCCTACTGGTTTAGCATATTGTGGCATCTTCATTGCAAGATATGCTATGATTATTGATGGAAATGCAATTGCCATTAATAGCCCTGCTAATGTAATTGTATAATTTGATGAATTCATTGTTAATGCAAATGTTCCAAATCCCAGTGCAATTGATATTATTACTAGTGTAGTTGCTTTGGCTCTATTGCTAGTTGATATGCCTCCATCTAAGATACCTACTGATAGAAAGATCAATCCAACAAACATAGTTAGACCTGTCAATGCATGCATTCCATCTACAAATGTATGAGCTATTCCTGCATAAGATATTGTTACACCGGCTAAACCTATAGCTGTTAATCCCATGCCTGGCATCATGAGGTCCCAATTACTCATTCAAGCTAGCTGTTAGGACTGAGATACTTATTCCTTTTGAAATAACACAGATCATCAACGTCGAATAAATTAAATGGCTTCTGATTTGCATAGAGTGAGATTGGGCTTTAAGGAAATAATGGAAATATCCAAACCACGAATTGTTGTTTTACTAGTGATTACTGCTGTAACCTCAATGTATGCTGCAAACAAACTAGTTCCAGATGCACCACAATTAGATTATTTGGCATATTTACATATTATAATAGCAGGTGCATTGGCTTCTGCTGGTTCAAGTGCTCTGAATCACTACTATGATAAAGACATTGATCCAAAAATGACGAGAACTAGTACTAGACCAATACCTTCTGGTAGAATGAAATCATCACATGTTTTGATTTATGGATTGGTAGTAAGTTGTGTTTCTGTAATTTATGGATATTTTACACTAAATGCCGTATCTGCATTTTTTATTGCATTGGGAATATTTTCCTATGTCATAATATACACAGTATGGCTTAAACGATTAAACACATCAAATATTGTTATTGGTGGCATTGCTGGCAGTGCTGCATCTTGGGCAGGTTGGTCAGCTGCAACTGGTAGTATGGATTTATTGGGATTTCTGGTAGGATTTTTAGTATTTGTATGGACTCCGTCACACTTTTGGTGTCTTGCAATGAAGATCAAAGATGAATATGCCCAAGCCAAAATTCCAATGCTTCCAGTTGTAATTGGAATGCAACGAACATCAAAATACATTTTAGGAAATACTCTAATTTTACTTCCATACTCTTTGATGCTTTCTGCCTTTGGTATGGGAATTGTATATACTGTAATTGCAGCAGTTTCAGGTGGGTTGATGTTATCTTATCACTACAAACTCACAAAGAATCCTACATCTGAATTTGCATGGAAAGCATACAAAGTAACTGCTCCCTATCTTACAATAATTTTTGTTGCAGTTGCATTAGATGCTGCATTTCATTTCCCATTATTTTAGAAATCTAATTATTTTTCAAAGCCAGGAAAACTAGCTTCATAGTCTTTTTCCATCATTTCCTGATTTTGTTCATCAACTATGTCTATTTCCTCTTTTATTGTGACTAATTCTATTCTACGTGCATCTTTTGTTATCCATGCAACTTTAATCAATCCTAAAATTTCTAGATCTAGTAATAATTTATTGAATTTATCCTCTGTAATAACCATCCCATCTTTTGTCAGAGATTTGTATAACTCCACATCTGTAAGGGAATTTACTTCCTTGATTTTTTCATGTATTATATTTTTTAGTGGAATTGCCATTTTTATCCGTAAAATGATTTATCTCCTGACTTGGGCACCACGTTAGATATACTTTCTCTTACTGTATTATACCATTGATCCACCTCTTTGGTAATTGATGGTTTTATTTGCTTCATGCCGTTTGCAAAGTCTGAACTAGAAATTTTTGCAGCATTGTTTCTCATTGCTTGAACTGCAGCTTCTCTACAAAGTGCTGCCAAGTCTGCACCTGTGTAATTTTGAGTTGCAACTGCAATCTCTTGTAGTTTGACATCTCCTGCCAATGGCATTTTCTTTGTTAGTATTTTGATAATTTCTAATCTACCTTTATCATCTGGTGGTGGAACATATAGTACAAGATCTAACCTTCCTGTTCTAAGTAGTGAATTATCTAATACATCTGGTCTATTTGTGATTCCTATTACAACTACACGTGATGATGTTCCTTCCTCAATTTCTGTTAGTAGTTGACTCAGAACAGTTTCACCTACCCCTCCCTCTCCTGATTTGTAGCGTGCAAGTGAATCAAGCTCATCAAAAATTACTACACATGGTGATGATGTTTTTGCCTTTCTGAAAATCTCTCTGACTGCTTTTTCTGATTCACCAATCCACTTTGAAAGAATTTCTGGGCCTTTGACCAAAATCATGTTGGCCCCTGTTTCAGTAGCAAGTGCTCGTGCAACGAGTGTTTTACCGCAACCTGGTGGTCCATAGATTAGTGCTCCCCTTGGTGGCTTGATTCCCATTTTAGTAAATTTGCTTGGCTCTTTCATGGCCACAATCAAATTATCTGTTAATGATTTTTTTATCTCCTCTAGTCCTCCAACGTCTTGCCACCACACCTTTGGTCTTTCTACGTAAAATTCTCTCATTGCTGTAGGTATTACCTCATGCATTGCATCGTAAAAATCGATTAATTTTATTTGCATTGATTGCAATACATCTGATGAGATTTTTTCAGTTTCAAGATCTATCTCAGGTAGATAACGTCGAATTGATTTTAATGCAGCTTCTCTGCAAAGTGATTTGATATCCGCCCCAGTATATCCATGCAATTCTGATGCCAAGTCTTTAAGATCTACATCATCTGCAACAGGCATTCCTCTTGTGTGTATAATGAGAATTTCTAATCTGCCGTCTTCATTTGGAACTGATATCTCGAATTCTCTGTCAAATCTTCCTGGTCTTCTAAGTGCAGGATCTATACTTTCAGGTCTGTTAGTTGCTCCAAGAACAATTACGTTTCCTCTATCATTTAGACCATCCATTAGAGCTAGTAATTGAGCAACAACTCTTTTTTCTACATCTCCATAAGCTTCCTCTCTTTTTGGAGCAATGGCATCAATTTCATCAATGAATATTATACTTGGGGAATTGTCTTTTGCTTCTTTGAAGATGTCTCTTAATTTTGCTTCTGTTTCACCGTAATACTTGTTCATTATTTCTGGACCGTTAATTGAAAACATGTTTGCCTCTGATTCACTTGCAAGAACTTTTGCAATCAATGTCTTACCACAACCTGGAGGACCATACAGCAAAATTCCACTATGTGGTTCTACACCTAATCTTACAAATAATTCTGGATGCTTTAATGGTAGTTCTACAATTTCTCGCATTGATTTTATTTCGTGCCCAAGACCTCCAACCTCTTCATAAGTCACTCTAACTTTTCTATCACCTGATGCCTCTGTTGAGATTGTGAGATTTGTGGCTCTGTCAATTTTGACTATGTGTTTTGGAGATGTCTTGCTAATCTTAAAGTCCATCGAGTTTCCTAAGATCATTACAGAAATTTCATCACCATGAGTAATTGGTAATCCTTTCAATCTATTTTTTACAAAATCTGTAAACTCTTTATCGACTGTTACAGAATCATTAACTGGTATTAGTACAACTGATTTTGCAATTTTTGATGTGGCTTTTCTTATTTTTACTATATCATTTAATGATGCACCAACATTTTTTCTTGTCTGTCCATCAATTCTTATTATATCTGCAGATTTTTCGTCTTCATCTACTGGCCAAACAACTGCGCAACTAGTTCTTGATCCCATGACTTCGATAATATCACCTGGTGTGACTTTGAGATGATCCATGGCATCTGGTCCAATTCTGGCACGTTTTTTACCAACGTCTCTTTGTTTAGCTTCTCCCACTCGCATCTGCAAAGGTTCATCTTTGCGTACCAAGAAATCACCTATTTCATGTCTACTGACATTCTGCTCATGTTGAGTACTTCAAATTCACTAACGCCCTCAACAGATTTAACAGAATTTTCTAGAGAATCCATCTGACCTTCTTTGTCTTCTAAAACAAATTCCGCTTTAATAAATTCTAATCCAAATGCTAATGGCTCTTTTGCATGTCTTTTCATTTGTATCCCTTCTTTTAATGATCCTTTGATGGTTTCAGATAGCTTGTCAAGATCTACATCCATTCCAGTTGGAAGAATTTTAGTAACTAATAGTAACTGAGTCAATTTCTAAGGTCCTTGAAAATTACATGAACCACAAGTATATGTTTTTGCGGATTCTCTGCAACTTTCACATCTCCATATTAATTTCTCACCGCAATTTGGGCAATTGAATTTTACACATTTATCATTAGGCATAATATGTCTGTGACAACAACTACACAATGGTAATGAAATAGTAGATGACATGCCACAACTTTCTGTAAACATCATTTATATCTTGCCCAGAATCTGCACGCTTTCAACTCAGAAGTTTTTTAAATTCTCCGCCAATTATGGCTTGAGCAGTTTTGAGCGAACCTTTGATCCCAAGTAATTTTATTATGGAGCCGGTATGAAAATCAAAATCCTCTTTTTCAGAAATCTCTTTTGTGATTTCCGGTGTAACTGATTCAAATAATTTATTGATGGTATTGTTGTCTAATCTTTCTAAAATTTTTCTCGCAAATAATTGCTTTTCAAATTCTTTTCCAAATTTTTCTGTCCATCTCTTTTGATACTCTTCTAAATCTGACTTGTCTTTTGTTTCTAAGAATTTCGAGATTGCTTGTCCTGCATACAATCCTCCCATTCCACTAGAGTAAATTCCTCCCGCAGTAGTTGGTTTTGCTTGTCCTGCTGCGTCACCAATTATCGCTATTTTTCCGTCAATAAATTTGTCAATTGGTCCTTTGATCCAAATGGGGGCATAAATTTTCCTAATTGTAGAATAGTTTCCCATCGTATCCAGAAATTTTTCTATTGCTTCTACCACATTGATTCCTTTTCCTGCCACTCCTATCTTTCCTTTGCCTTGATCCGATGGTATCACCCATGCAAAAAATCCTGGATATTTTTCTTGATCAAAAAACACTTGTACTATTCCTTTTTTTATCCAATCTGCATAAATTTCGTATTGAGCAGATGATAAAATCCCTGTCCTGTCTTTATGGATAAGAGATGATACACCTCTTGCATCAACAAAAATCTGACATTCTATTTCTCCTTCACTGGTTCTTACTCCTTTATCTGTTAATTCCTGAAAACTAGTTCTTACTTTGATTATGGCGCCATTTTTTTGGGCTTGATGTGCTATTTGTTTATCTAATTCTCTTCTGCTAATCTCTGCAACTCTTTGTTTCTTTGAATTTACAGAAAAACTATTTCCATTTGGCGCATAAATTTCTGCAGACTCTATTAAATGATCAAAAGTTTTTCTAAATGGAACTATGCCGAGTTCTTCCAATCCTGCAGTGCTGACTAATCCTCCACAGTGCTCCGGAGTCCCAATCTCATAATCTTCTTCTATAACAAGAACACTGTGATTATTACTGGCAATTTCTCTTGCGCAGATTAATCCTGCAACACTCCCGCCAGCAATTACTACATCAAAGTACACATATTTCGTTTCTTTGTCAATTATTTAATTCAAAAGTTTTTCATTAAGTATGGTTTTTGGTATCTTTATGGGCGATATCAAACAAGTAATTGTGATTCGAACTGATCTTGAAATGGGAAAAGGAAAGATTGCTGCACAAGTAGGTCATGCCTGTGTTTTGGGGGCTGAACATGTTAGAAAATCTCATCCTGAATGGTTCAATAAATGGTGGGGTGGTCAAGAGAAAGTCGTACTCAAAGTTTCAGGCATTAAAGAATTGCAAGAAGTAAAAAAACATGCAATTGATTTAGATCTTCCATGGTCTGAAGTTACAGATGCAGGTCATACTCAAATTGCTCCAGGTACAATAACTTGTATTTCTATTGGCCCAGCTCCTGAGAATCTTATAGATAAAATAACTGGCGATTTGAAATTGCTTTAGATTTTCATTAATTCTTGGAATGAGATATAACTTGGTTTAATATTTTTTAAATCGTGAAGAAAAAAGGAATAATTCTCGCTGCATTTTTTGCAACAATAATGCTAACTTCTTTGGCTGCAGGTGTATTTCTTAGGAATACCCCTACACAATCTGAAGATACACTGAAAACATCTACTGGTACTCCAGCTGATAATTTCCCTGATGCTCAACGTGCACAATTCTGTGGTTCAGGCGATGCAAAATCTACAACATTTATCAAAGAATACACAATTCCAACTGTTTGTACAAATCCTTTGGCAATAGTTACTGATTATAATGGAAATGTATGGTTTGCACAAACCAACACTGGTAAACTAGCAAAATTTGATCCTATTACTACATCCTTTACTGAATTTGATAATCCGATATGGCCAAAAAATGGTCGCTCAATGATATGGGGAATTGATTATTCTCCTGATGGTTCCTTGTGGTTTACAGATGAATCTTATGATTCTGTATGGAAATTCTCAACACAAGATGAAAAATATCAACGAATAGGTTATCCTTCTGAAGGTGATTCATTACCACAAAAACTGAAAGTTGACGGTTCACAAATAATAATAAATGATTTCACTGGAAACAAAATCACCTTTTTAGATCCCACTCAGTCTAATGATAACTTGAGATACCTCCATCTTCCTTCTCCCGTTAACGGTTCTGTAACTAGCGATTTTGCAATTGATACTGATAAAAATGTCTGGTATACTAATTGGGTTTTTCAACAAGGAGGAATTTTGATAAAATTTGATCAAGAAGGTTATCGTAACTCTATAGCCAATGTTGATGGAAATTCTCTTCCTGTCCTTGATTATATTGAAATATTTCAACTACCTTTTGAACTGCTTACTCCAAATGGGGTTGCTGTATCTGATGGCATGATTTGGATAGCAGACACGTCAAGCTCTGCTGTCTTTAACTTTGATCCTGTCACACAACAATTTACTCAGTATGTTACATCTGATCCAAAAATATCTACATATGGTAACTCTACTGGAATCATAAAATCCCCAATATCTAGACCCTATTGGATTGAAACTAATTCTGCTGGACAACTAGTTTTCAATGAACAAACTGCAAATAGTATTGCACTCTTAGATCCAAAATCTGAATCACTTGTAGAGTATATGATTCCATCAAAAAATCCATTTTGGGGTGATTGTGATGCTGGCTCTGACTGTGGTTTGGCTCAAGTCTTTGATTTTGCCATACACAATGATAAAATCTGGTTTACTGAATGGGTGGAAAATAACATCGGTGTAATTGATACTTCTATTGCACTTCCATTTGGAATTGAACTTGACTCTAAAGATATTTCCCTTGTACCAGGAGAATCAAAAAACATGTCTTTTGTAATATCCTCACAGCAAGACTTGTCTAATGTGTCTTTGATACTATCAGATCCTTACAGCTTTTTGGGTGTCACCTCAATTGCATCTGATTCTTTCCAATTAGATTTTGATGCTCCTAGACCTGTGGAGGTAACAATTTCTGCATCTGATGATGCAACTCCTGGAAAATACAAAATATTGCTAGGTGCACAAATCGAGGATGTCTCAATTAGTAAATTTGTTACAGTAACAATATTGCCGTGATACCTAAAATAGATTCTCAAATAGGTATTTCTGTTTATAGTACAAAATTTACTGGAATTGGTGGACAAATTAGAACAGAAGCTGAGGACTTTAAGGTCGATGAAGTTCTCTCTGAGAAATCATTAAAGTCAATTAGTCAACAAGACGGTTACGCTGTTTACAAATTAAAAAAGAAAAAAATAGATACAACCCATGCCCTTTCTGATATTTTTAAAAAAACAGGAATTCGATTAAAAGCACTTGGATTAAAGGATGCATCTGCAGTAACTGAACAATTTGTCTGCTCTGATAGTAAAGGTAAATCCATAGAAAACTATACTTCTGAGAAATACTCCCTTGAAAAAATTGGGTTTGTAAAAAAACCCTTATCCAAAAAAGACATGATTGCTAATCATTTTAGCATAAAAATTTCTGGATGTGGTAATATTTCTAATTTTACCGAATATGATAAAGTTCTAAATTTTTATGGTTACCAAAGATTTGGCTCAAAAAGACCTGTTACTCATCTCATTGGTAAGGCACTTTTACAGCGTAATTTCAAAAAAGCAGTCGAGTTGATTGTATCTTTTACATCTTCTTATGACTCTAAGGAAAATACCGAAATACGAGAAAAACTAGCTGACAAATCAAACTACAAAAAATACTTTGAACAAGTTCCGCCACAAATGGACATTGAAAGAATTGTGTTACAAGAAATAATTGAGCATGATGATGAGCAAAAAGCAATTCATGCAATACCATTACCACTTAGAAGATTCTATGTTCAAGCGTACCAATCTTTTCTTTTCAATCATGCGTTAAGTGCTGCATTTACAGACGGAGAAAATCTCTTTGAGGCACAAGAAGGTGATGTTTGCTATGATTTTCATGGGATAATTGGAAAATATGTCAAAGGTCTAGACCAACATCTTGCATTACCTTTTGTAGGATACTCGTATTACAAAAAAACTCGCTTTGATTTTCAAATATCTAAAATTTTAAAAGCTGAAGAGATTGCGCCAAAGGATTTTTTCATTAAAGAAATGCAGGAAATTAGTAGTGAAGGTGGATTCAGACAAGCCGCAATACAATGTACTGATTATTTCTCACACGATACTACCGTAGAATTTACTCTTTCCAGAGGTTCATTTGCTACTATACTACTACGTGAAATAATGAAACCTGAAGATCCAATTCTTGCAGGATTTTAAGATCTGTGAAAATATTTTCAGATGTCTTTAAGTTACAGTCTTTTTTACAAAGTGCAATTGGAATGGAACAAGCATACATGTTGATTAGCTGTGAAATAGGAGAAGAGCATTCACTTTATTCACAACTAAAAGAAATTCCAGAAATTAAAGATTGTATTATTACTTATGGTAGTTATGATCTTGTTGTTAAATTTGAAACTAGTACTGCAGAGGAACTAAATACAGTTATTTCATCTAAGATTAGAAAGTTAAACAAAATTCGTAGTACCATAACACTTCGTGTGACTTAATTTCTTTTAATAAAATTCAAACCTATCCCTATTACTAAAATAATGCCTCCTGCAATAACTATCTGAATTCCATATGTGACCCAATGTGGATTTGAATACATGAATGATGTTTCTGGTCCTACTATTGATTGCCCTTGAAGGTGAAAAATCACTCCCATGATCATAATGCCAATACCTGTGATTATGACTGCTTTTTTGCCTTTCATTGTACTTTCTAGGCTGATACCAGTAAAAAGAGTAAAGAGAATTGATAATTTGACCAAATGATTTTTCGATTTGCTCTTTAATTATTTACTTTTGATTCTAAAAAATGTACAACTGGGAATATAATGCAGAGTCAGGAGACCGTAAATATCTTAATCTGATATTGTTTGTATTATCTGCATCTGCTGCTGTACTTTTGTTTTTGATATTTTTCCCTCAAATTGATGCAATCAATCAGGAATCATCGATTTTAATTAATCTCATGTTTCTTCCTGCTGCTGCGATAGGATTTCTTTATGGTGTTAGAATTACCGAGAGAGCTGTAAAGCCAAGCGAAATACGTAGTCCACTCAAAAGATCAATTGTTAAAACTCTCTTGTTCTTTTTTGTCATAGGTAGTATGTTTGGTTCTGTTAATTTTGCATTAAATAATGGCAGTATGATGCCTGAATCTAGCATCTTAGATTATGGCCTACTCCCTTGGCTAAATGAATATGTGATTGCAAACGGCGGTGCTACATTTCTAATAATCACCAGCATTGCTTTGATGGCAGGAGCAACAAAAAGAATTGTTGGACTGGGATCTGGAATTATCGATAGACTGGTTACATGTGTTAGTACATTTGTTTTCTTTACAATGCTTATTCTCAGCTTTACCCAATCCGATCATACTTCTTCAGCTGTGTTTTTGTATACATTTTATCATGCAGGAATTGTTGGCGGTGCATTTTATGCAATGAATAGACTAACAAAAAATCTAAACACTATGGAAGATTTTGCAAATGGATATTAAATATTATTTCTCTAAATCTACGTAAATTCCAGATACATCGTTGTTGATTCTGTCCCAGTATCTTTCACAATCTTCTGTTTTGAAATCATTTGCTTTGCATTCTTTGAAATGAGCAGTATTTTCTCTTTGGATGTTATCTCCAAACAGTACATTTGAGCCTATTGCCAATGCAACAAGTGCAATTGCTGTAAGACTTGCAGCAACTAGAATCATCCCATAACCTACATGGGCATGATTGTGAGGATCTTTCATTCAACGCAAATCAAATTCTCTTGAATTTATTCTTTTCAAGAAGTAAAACGCGATCAAATCTTGGTACTAGTATCAGAAAAAAACAAAAGCCAGCAATCATATCTGTATTCATTGAGTATTCAAATTCTTCAATATGAGTTTCTAGGTCCAATCAAGCTTCAAGAATGGGGACCGCCAATGGAAAAAGTAGTATATTTGATAATGTCTCGCCAAAAAGACTCTTTTAACATAATTTATGCTGGCGACTGTGAACAAACATCTGATGAAAATTTTTTCACTAGCAATTCTAGTTTCAAATGTTGGATTGAAAAATCTGGCTCTGAGAAATCACTGTATCTCGCCATTCTACCACTATTTGAATCTGGAAACGATGAGAGAAAAAAAATCTTAGATAAAATACTTGCTCGCTATCGTCCAATCTGTAATCTAGAAATCAACTACGACGTTAAACCTGACTATAAAATACACTCTAAATCGGATTCACAAAATACCAAAACCCCTTGTCCTTGTTGTGGCTCTGAGATGAAAGTCGACAAAGTGCTTGAAACTACGACAATTATTCGCTGCATTGACTGTGGTTTGAGTGACACTAGACTTAATTCTTGATTTTATCTTGAATCTTAAATAATTCCAATGTAAGCAAATCTATTGCTTTTTTTAAATGCTCAAATTCATTAATTGAATGAATTTGCCCTTCTACTAGTACTCTTAACACTTTGACTGAACCTTTTTGAAATTCATCTAATGCGATAATTTCCATTGCATTGAGTTTAGACAAAAGATTGTCTAATTCTTTTCTCATTTCATCAGCTGGTGCATGTTTGTTCATAAATTATCTCAAAAGAATTTAGTATATGAATTATAGTTACAATATGTCTTCGTCTATTTCTTGAATTGGCTCTAGATATTGCTGACAGGTACAATTAGGAATCTTGCATTTGCCGATTTTCATTAACGATTTGCTCTCCTTTGATGGGATGTGGGCTTCGCTTGTATGATGGCATCGTTTGCAGTTCATAGAAAAAATTTTGTCACTCTGTTATTTAAGCCAGTAAGCAATACAATTCAAACATAAACAGATTGTAATTGATTTATCTGTCTTCATTTGTGTATTATGTTTTGAACGCGTCCTATTTTTCCATTGTCTAATTCAACTTTAATCCCATGAGGATGAACATTACTAGAAGTAAGAATTTTCTTAACTATTCCTTCAGTCAAATTTCCTGTACGTTGATCTTGTTTTTGTATTATCTGTACTGTTATTCCAATTTTTATTTTATCTCTTGTCGGTATAGCATCCAATGATCGTTGGTACTGATAATTGATTCTAAATCTTTGTTTTGATAAAAATACGGAGTTTTGAGAGTTACTCAAAACAATTTACTAGTTTTGTCTGTGATTTTGGAAACATTCTCTGCAATAAACAGGTCTGTCGTCTTTTGGCTTGAATGGTATTTGACATTCATTTCCACAGTCACCGCATGTTGCGGTAAACATTTCTCTTGGTCTATCGTCTCTTGGACCTCTACTAAACCTGGAACCTCTGTCGCTTGATCCTCTACCATAACTCGATCTACCGCCAAATCTAGAGCCACCGCTGCGTTCTTGTGGTTTATGCTTTTGGAAACATTCTCTGCAATAAACAGGTCTGTCGTCTTTTGGCTTGAATGGTATTTGACATTCATTTCCACAGTCACCGCATGTTGCGGTAAACATTTCTCTTGGTCCATCAAATGGCATATCTTTCTAAAACTTGGTGAAATCGTGTTGTAATTAAACTATTGTAAAGTTGCTTTTAAAATCAAAATCAACGTGCATTTAGTTCTAACCTGATATTTTGTATTGGGGTATACCCAAATAATTGCCAAAAGTCATGTTAAATTATGAAAGGAATAATCATGGTCGGAGTTTCCGGCTCTGGCAAAACCACATGGGTCAAATCTCACAAGGAATACGTTGTATGTTCCACCGATTCCATAATTGAACAATTAGCAGAAAAAATGGACATTTCCTACACTGAGGCATTTAATTACATTCAAAATAAAAAAAAATTTGATTACATTACAACTAAATTCTTTGAAAAAATACGTGAGTGCATTTTAAATGACAAGGACTTTGTAATAGATAGAACACACTTAAAACGTAACATTAGAATTTCATTAATTAACGAATTAAAGACATTTGCAATAGAGAATGGAAAACATTTGGAGTTATTTGCAGTGAGTTTTGAATTACCTAAAACCACAATATTTGAGAGATTAAAGAACAGAGAAAAGACAACTGGAAAATTTATACCAAAAGAGGTGATACTTGAACAAATCAATTCCTTTAACATTCCTACAACTGATGAAGGATTTGATGCAATAGAAAGAATTATGTAATTTTTTCCAGTGTGTGATTTTCAATTATATCTTATTGTGCATACAGTTCCTTTCTTATGCTGAGAAGAAAATCAAATTAATTTGTATTTTTGTTCTATCAAGTTCTAAGTTGATATGACATATAGAAAATTCATGCTGTTAGTAGTGCAAATATTTAATCCAAGAAATGAATCTCTCTTTGGTTTTAACTCTAAAATTATTGAACATGATAGAGATTCACAATGAAATTTTTCAACATGCGATGAAAATTGCAGAATTATAGTGTACAGAAGATATTCTTGATGAATTAATTAAATTCTAATTTTTTCTAAAACACAAGATACAAAATCTATAGTTTACTCGCCATAATAGACTCCATCATCATCGTATTCCAATTCGCCTTCGATAGAATCCTCTACATCTAGTTGTAGTCTTGGTATGTTTGTCATGCATTATACTTGTAACATTATAGTATAATCAAATCGTAATGTTTTCTTGTAATCCTATAGTATGTACATAATCTATATAGAAATTTTTAATCTCTTTTGCTATTTGACCTTCTTTGTTTCCTAAATTTGTTTTAGTTTCATATCGTGTGATAAAAAACACATTCATCTATTTGGTTATGGTATCAATACAGCTCTTGCTTGAATTTGAGAATCTTTTAGTTTTTTGAGAACTTCGTTTGCTTTTTCTAACGGATATGTCTCTGTTATCACTATGAATTTTTTTTCATCACATATTTTGATTACCTGCTCCATATCTTTTGTTGACCCAATCACAGTTCCGCGAATTGTCTTTTCATCAAATGCAAAAAATGTTGGATTTTTACCAACTGTTGCAATTACAATTAATCCACCTCTCTTTACTGACTTGATTGCAACATCTGTTACTATATCTGCTGGGGCAAAAACGATCGCAGCATCTAACATCCCATGTCTTTTTTTTAATTCATCTAGAAATTCTTGATCTTCAGAAAAAGTCCTAGTGTCTATTGCCCCTAATCTCTTTGCAACATCCAGATGACTTTTACTGCGTGAAAATGCAATAACCTCACACCCTTCTACTTTTGCAAACTGTACTGCCATATGGCCAACACCACCAATTCCAAATATGCCAATTTTTTTGTGTGATTGTGGCTCTATAGCTTTTACTGCTTTGTATGCTGTAATTCCTGCACAGAACAACGGAGCTGCATATTCTGATTTCATGTTTTCCGGAATTTTTGTTGCAAAATCTTCTGACACTGTAATGTATTCTGCATATCCTCCTTTGAGTGACTCTCCTGTAATTATTGATGATTCACAAAGTTGTTCTTTTCCTTCTTTACAATACTGACATACTTTACAAGCTTCAAGTAATGGTGTTATTCCTGCCCTATCTCCAATTTTGAATTTGGTGACATTACTGCCGATTTCAACAATTTTTCCTACTACCTCATGACCTGGAACTGTAGGCAAAGTTGGTGGAATCCCAATATCTATCCAATCTCCTTCAATTCCATGTAATTGCGAATGACAAACTCCACAGGCTTCAATTTTTAATAAAATCTCGTCTGGTTTTTTGATTTCATGTCTGTCAATTTCTGTTAATTTTAACGGTCTAGTTTCAATTAGAGCACATTCAGATAGTACCATGGCTCGCATTTTTTTCATATTTACCTATTTGCAACACGAAATTTTAAGATTCGTTCATTAATCTAATCTTTCTAAAATTTCAGTAGGTTTGATTTTGTTTTTCATGTACGAAACTATCTTTCCTAAATCTTCTACTGCACTATTGATCTTATTTTTTTGATATTTGGTAAGTTTAGATCCCATTCTTTGTTCATATTCTGAAATTTCTAGGAAAAGTTTTTGACTCTTTTCCATTAATTCATGTGATTGTTTAATGGCATCTGAATAACTATCCCAATTCCAGTTAAGTTTTGTAATTGCTTCAGATAACTCAAAAGCTTTTATGACTTTGAGTAGTCCCTCTTCATCGACATATTCAGAATCCATAATAGGAAATTTCCATTATCATATTAAAATCAGTATGTGTCATTAACCCATGGGAAATTGAGCCTAAATCAAACACCTTTAAAGCAGATTTGGCACCCCTTTTCTCCCGTTGCTTTTGAGACTGGCCACAAATTCTCTGGTTTTGACCTCGGGGATGTAAGATATGCCTATTTTAGATATGTTGATGGTTACAAGAAAAAGTCTAAGATTTGCTAGTATTCATTCATTAGAAAAATAAAGATCCTAATTTCATAGCAATACATGTCCAAAGATATCACTGCTGAGGATCGTGAACGAATAACTCTACTTCAACGTGTTTCGAGCTCAAAAAACGAATTCAAAAAACTTTCATTAGAACAATTAAAGCGAATGCAAGAATTAGTAGAGAAAAAAGATTACAGTCATGACAAAAAAGCCCATAAATCAAAAGTCAAACTATTGGCAAAAATCAATGTCCGAATTTATGAGTTAGAAGAAGGTAAAGGAATCTTTTACTAAATTATGCCAATTAGATACAAATACCAATACAGATGTGATTCATTGTGGCAGAAAATAATCTGATAAATGAAACCAGTCCGTACTTACTTCAACATGCACATAATCCTGTTAACTGGTATGCTTGGAATGATGAGTCTCTAAAAAAAGCAAAAGATGAAAACAAGCCAATCTTTCTTAGTATAGGGTACAGCGCTTGTCACTGGTGTCATGTGATGGCACACGAGTCATTTGAAAATGAAGAAGTTGCCAAATTCATAAATGAGAATTTTGTAAACATCAAAGTAGACAGAGAAGAACGACCTGATCTTGATGATATTTACCAAAAAGTTTGCCAAATAGCAACAGGACAAGGTGGATGGCCTCTAAGTATTTTTCTAACTCCTGATCAAAAACCATTCTATGTTGGAACTTACTTTCCTGTTTTGGATTCTTATGGTCGTCCTGGTTTTGGAAGTATTTCTAGACAGTTAGCGCAAGCTTGGAAAGAAAAACCAAAAGATATTGAAAAAGCTGCTGATAATTTTCTTGTGGCATTACAAAAAACAGAGACACTAAAAGTTCCATCAAAACTAGAAAGAACTATCTTAGATGAGGCAGCTATGAATTTATTTCAACTTGGCGATTCTTCGTATGGTGGATTTGGTTCTGCACCAAAATTTCCAAATGCTGCCAATGTGTCATTTTTGTTTAGATATGCAAAATTTACCGGACTTTCAAAATTTAATGAATTTGCGCTTAAAACCCTAAATAAAATGGCTAAAGGCGGTATATTTGACCAAATTGGTGGCGGATTTCATAGATATTCTACAGATGCTAGATGGCTAGTTCCTCATTTTGAAAAGATGCTTTATGATAATGCCTTGATCCCTGTAAATTATGCTGAAGCATTTCAAATTACAAAAGATACTTTCTATCTTGAAATTCTGCATAAAACACTAGGTTATGTCTTACGAGAAATGACATCAAGTAATGGCGGATTTTTTTCTGCATATGATGCTGATTCAGAAGGTGTCGAAGGAAAATTCTATGTATGGAAAAAAAGTGAAATCAAAGAGATTCTTGGAGATGACACTGATCTATTTTGTCTATACTATGATGTAACTGATGGAGGAAATTGGGAGGGTAATAGTATTTTGTGCAATAACATCAACATCTCTGCTATTGCATTTCATTTTGGCATGTCTGAAGATAAAATTCGTGAAATTATTGCAAAATGTTCTGAAAAATTATTGAATATTCGCTCCAAAAGAGTTGCTCCTAGTCTTGATGACAAAATTCTCACATCTTGGAACTCTTTGATGATCACAGCGTTTGCTAAAGGATATCATGTAACTGGTGAAATCAAATATTTGGATGCTGCAAAAAACTGTGTATCTTTTATTGAAAAAAGTCTTCTCTCTGGTGACAAATTACTACGAACCTACAAAAATAACACTGCAAAAATAAATGGATATTTGGAAGATTATTCTTATTTTGCAAATGCACTACTTGACGTCTTTGAGATTGAACCTGAATCAAAATATTTGGACTTGGCTTTAAAACTAGGGCATTATCTAGTTGATCACTTTTGGGATTCTGAAAACAACAGCTTTTTTATGACATCTGATGATCATGAAAAATTAATCATCAGACCAAAGAGTAATTATGATTTATCGTTACCCTCTGGCAACTCTGTTTCGTGTCTTGTGATGCTCAGATTATTCCATCTAACTCAAGAAGAAAAATTCATAAAAATTGCAACTCAAATCATGGAATCTCAGGCACAAATTGCAGCAGAAAACCCATTTGGATTTGGTTATTTACTAAATACAATTTACACTTACTTGCAAAAACCCACTGAAATTACAATTATTAATCCTGAAAATTCTGAAATTTGCAAGTTTCTTTCTGGCAAATTCCTGCCCGAATCAATTTTGGTGACAATAAACAATAAAACTCAACTGGAAAATCTTGCAAAATTCCCATTTTTTTCTGGTAAAATTTTTAGCGACAAAACTTCTGTTTTTGTTTGTAAAAATTTTACTTGTTCGTTACCTTTAAGATCTATTGCTGAAATAGATTCTCATCTTTAGAGTTTTTTTAGGTTTATTCCAATAATATTTCCAACTTGTGGTCTACCCATATTTTCATATCTTGATCTTGGCATTGCAATTGTAATTTGGGTTTGTTGATAGCTTTTGATGTTAACTGTTGGCTGAGCTTGTAAAATTGCCTCTAGTAATGGCATGACTTGTTCTTTAGTTTCAGCATCTAGTCTTTTTGAAACATTTTCAATAATCATCTGTTTTTGTGATATAGGTTCAGTTGACACATTTTCAATTAATGTTAATTGTACCATTTGGCCATTGTCTATTATTTGTGTAATTTTGAATTCATCTGTAGCTGACAATGCAATTCATTGTATTTGTTGATTTATCAACGTATTGCAAAATAGAGTGCTATTACTGCCATTGCCACAGCAGATGCTACTCCTAAACCAAAGATGACTTTGCTTCCGTCTATCTTCATGTTTTTTGATACAATAAAATCAAATTAAACTCTAACTATTTTTGTAAAACATTGACTGATAATTCTACGTTTTAGATAATCTAATTGTCTTTACCTATTGTTTGATGGGTTCAAGAATCGCCTTTTTGATTAATGGTGCACGGTTCTTTAGAATTTGATTGAATTCTCTGATATCTTCTAATCCTGGGGTTTGTTGCTGGTTTTGGCAAGCCTGTAAAAATCCCGAATATACACATCCTGTAATAATTCCAAATGCTGTATCTGGAATCGACTCTACTTCTGGAGCAAAGTTTTCTGCAATCTGCCTATATGACTCTGATTCACTGATATAGTAATCAATTAAACTGTCGATGAAATCTTTGTTTTCTTTGGAGATTGCCATGTTTTTCTTCTAGTCCTTGTTTATTTAACTGTGGTAAATTGTTTATTTATTTATCCTCTATTGCCTAGTTATTGTGGAAATTAGATCTAGATGATGAATATTTTCGAATATTTGATTCTAATAAACTCGTAGCTGGATACTTTGATCCTGATTATGGCGATATATTCCCAAAAGAAAATTCTGCAGAAATTATTTCTCAAATGCTAAAAAACCACGATAAAATTCTAGGCGGACTTGTCATGATCCCTCTTGTTAAATTTGGATTATTTGATTCTGATTTGGATATTGATATTGATGAATTAGAGAACCACGTAAATCGTGTTGGAGAACACCTAAAAAAATGGAAAGATTTTATCGCAAAAACCAACAACACTGTTCATTCTATTAGAATATCTCACACTGATCAAGACATGCTTACAATTACATTTCCCATTAAATTTTCAGAACCTGTTCCATTAGATAAAACAGAAATTCTAAAAGAAATCTCCCCAATATTGGATTTATTGCAGAAATTAAATTTGTTGTAATTATATCTGATGTCTATCTTAATCCTGATTTTGCAGCATTGAATTCTCCTAACGCCATCATTTCATACTCAAATGATTCTTGTAATAATGAATTTGATCTAATATTGTGAGAATCATCACTTGTTTTTATCCATTCTATGAATTCCTTGTCACTGTCTAATTGTGCCTGTGTTGAAAGCTTGAATAATTCTACTGACGGTACAAATTGCTTTGGTGGGATTAAATCATCATATTTTAAAATCACATTTTGTAGTTTTTCAATATGATTCTCTGAATATTCTGATAATTCCTGCTGACTCAAATCTCCTTCTTCCCACTGTGTGATTTTTGAATTAAATTCTGTTTGCAACTGCTTGACCTCTTCTTGAATTTGCTGAAGTTCATTTCCAAACCTGAGACCTTTTTGTTTAGTTTGTTCCACTGAATAATTGTAACCTGCTATTGCTCCTATGATGATAACTGCAATGGTTACAATAATGATATTTTGTTTCTTTGATTTTTTCAAAACTAATCTGTATAGTTACCTTCTGCATCTAACTTTAGCTCAATTGTCATAACAGTACCGCTGATAAATGATTCATTGCGAATAGTTCTTACTCTTGCAACATCAAGATGATAAGGCCAAATCTCAACTACAATTGCACCTACTTTGACATTATCTGGAGCATCTGTTAATTGAATATCTTCCTTTTTTACTCCATGCATTTCCAATGTATGTAAAGCATGTTCAACTAGTGGCTCTGGATTATTGTGATTAATTGCCCAAACAATTCCTTCATAGTCTATTTTTTCCATTTTGAAATAAACCTGAATTATCTCCTATAACAATTATTCGGAGTTTATGACACTCAGTGTCATTGTACTTTCTACTCTTGATAATCTTCTAATTCCTGCCACTGCTTTATCAAATTCTTGTTGATCTTTTGCATTTATCTCTACAATTACATCATATGCGCCAAATGTAAGATGTGCGTTTTTGACATTGGGCATTTGTCTTAATTCTTCTATGATGTACTCTTCTGCACCAAGATCACAATTTAATAAAATAAATCCGTTATGCATTATTTTTTCTTCGAATGATTGTTCTGATACTTGTCTTTAAGTTTTACATCTATTACCATCTGCTACGTCCACCATAGCTATTTCTGCCGCCACGATCTCCGTACTTTTTTCTTCCACCACTTCTGTCATCTCTTGCATCTCCTCTACTAGATCCTCCATATCCGCCGGATCTTCCATATCCACCAGAACGACCTCTAGAATATCCACCAGATCTTGATGAACTTCCCCCACCATATCTTCTAGATGGAACTTGTCTTTTTAGAGGATCAGGAATTGAAATTTCTATTCCCATCTCTTTATTCAAGTCTGTTAATTCCACTTTGATTTGGCGCTTAATTAAATTCCAATCTCCTACTGATGAATATGATACTAGTGTAATTGCTCTTCCTTTCGCACCGGCTCTTGCTGTTCTTCCAATTCTATGAAAATAAACCATCTCTTGATTTGGTACATCATAGTTTACTACCAGTTCTACTCTTGGTACATCAATTCCTCTAGAAGCAACATCTGTTGCAACAAGAATATCTACCTTGCCACTTCTGAATTTTGACATTGATTGCTCTCGTCTACTTTGTGACATGTCTCCTTCAATTGCTACGGCATCAAATTTTTCTTGATGGAGGAATTTAGCAACATCTCGTGTTCTGTATTTTGTAGAACAGAAAACTATGATTTGACCTTTAACTGGTTTAATAAAATCAATAAGATATTTCATTTTGTCTCTATCTTTGATTACGAGATATGCCTGATCTATTCCTTCTCCACTAAGATCATCTGCATCAAGTAGAAACTGTTTTGGATTTTTCAAGTAATCTTCAGATAGTCTAAGGATTGTAGTTGGCATTGTTGCTGAAAACAATGACATGACTCTGTCTTCTGGTGCCAGATCTAAAATAAACTGAATATCATCAATAAATCCCATGTCTAACATTGTATCTGCTTCATCCAATACAATGTGGGTAATATCACCAAGTTCTATTGAACCACGTTTAAGATGATCAATTAATCTTCCAGGTGTTGCAACTACTATCTCTACACCCCTATCTAACGCATCTAACTGCAAGCCCATTCCCTGACCTCCGTATACTGTTGCTACTCTAATTCCTGTGTATTTACCAAATTTCTTTATCTCTCCGGAAATTTGCATTGCAAGTTCTCTTGTTGGAGCCATGATCAAACCCTGTATGCCTTTTTTTGGTTGTATTTCTTGCAGCATAGATAAAGCAAATGCTGCTGTTTTACCAGAGCCGGTATGTGCCTGCCCTACAACATCTCTTCCGCTAAGTAATACTGGAATTACTGCTTCTTGAATAGGAAATGCTTCGTCAAATCCCATTTCACGAATTCCTTTCAGTATCTCTTCTTTTAATCCTAAATCTTGAAATTTTGTCATTTTGTTTTTCTTCTCTTAAGCAATGACGAAAAAGCTCATTGCCTACTCGTCATTATTCCGATATTTCTAAATCCCTTTTAGGTCTAATAAACGCTTGTTCTTATTTCTCATGTGTTTAGCTGAGAATCAATTATGCTCTTGAATGCTTCAAAAGGTTGGGCTCCATTCAATTTTGCAAATCCTATTTTTTCATTTCCTATGAAAAATCCTGGAGTACCAGATATACCATAATCTCTTCCATCCTTTAGGTCATTGCTGATCTCTTCGATGTATTTTCCTGAATCCAGACAGGAATCAAATTGCTCTTGATTCAAATCTAATTCTGCTGCAAATTCTTTAAAGATTGTAATTGCAGATGTAATTTCCACCTTATTCCAAACTCCTTGATTTTCAAATAACATATCATGATATTCCCAATACTTGTCTTGTTCATGTGCACATTCTGATGCTGCAGCTGCTGGCATTGCATTAGGATGACTGTTTTGTATTGGGAAATCTCTGTATACGAATTTTACCTTTCCTGTTTCTACATACTGTTCTAAAATTAATGGTAGTGTCTGAATCTGAAATCTGGCACAAAATGGACATTGAAAATCAGAAAACTCTATAATCGTAATTGGTGCATTTTGATCCCCTTTGATTGGATCGTCATCTATGGATACACTAACTGGCTGTACGTTAGGTTGCTCCGTCACTTGCTGATTTTTTAAAATCTTTGCTTCAAGTTTTGAAATTGCTTCATTTAATTCCGATTTTGTTATTTCATCTGATTTTAAGCTAGTATACGAACCTGCAAAAAATACAGCTATCAAACTAACTGCTACTACTGAAATTACTAAAGCATTAAAAGTTGATTTTTTAATGGAAATTTTTCCGCTAGTTTCATTTTGCTTTGGTTTTATTTCATCAAAATCCATTTGGGCTTGTTTAAATTATAACATACTTATTCGTATTGCCAAAATTTTACCTCGTTTTTATTCTCACAGTTCTTATATTCCATCATAATTATCCAAAATAATGTCAACAGACGATCGTAAAATGTACCCATGTACATGTTCTGATTGCGGAAAAGAATCACAGGTACCTTTCCAACCAGTTGAAGGTAGAGATGTTTTCTGCAAAGAATGTTTACCAAAACATAGAAAGCCAAGATTTGAAAATAGAGGAAGATATTAGGCTGAAATACGCTTAACGTCGTTTTTTCTTACTCTTTCGAAGTTATTTTTATAAAATTTAAAAAGCCAATAATGGGATCCGAACCCACGACCCTCAGATTACAAATCTGATGCTCTAACCAGGCTGAGCTATATTGGCACAAAATCCAATAACTATTCTGGATCTTTAAAGTGTTACCAGCTAAAGGTATTTGAAATAAAACTTTGGCAAATGTGTCTTGAAACTGAGTTTATTTTTTAGTTGAGTTATAATTTTTTAAAAATATCTATTTTCTTATTTGATGTATTGGCCCATCAGATTATAATACTGTGAATCTGTGAATAATTCATGAAATACGTTAAACCCTCACGACTTAAAATTATGATGATTATGTTTTTTGGTACTGGTATTCTTGGAATTATTGTTGGTTTGTATGTTGCGCAACCTTCAGCAACCTCTTACGCACCGCTGTTGATTACCTTTCTGGGAGTAATCAATTTATCATTAGGTGCATTTTTTGGTTGGGTCTTTCTTACTCAAACACCAGAATCAGATGATAAAAGAAAGAAAAAGCGCAATGACAACTAGTATATTTGTTGCAAAATGCATTGCATATGAATGATTTATTCCTTTTTTATCATAAATGTATTTGAACAAAAACCCTATTGGCAGCAACAATATTGCCATGTGTACTTTTACCCCCATTGCAATATGGACAAATGCCCATGCCACTACCATCTTTTTTGATTTTCTAAAATACAATTCTTCTACATAGTTGATGTGAATAAACATGTACACCAGTAATGGAATGAAAGGAACTATGCCCCAAAATCCCTGATCTGCAAATGGACCAAAAGCAATGTTGTATCCAAGCCAACTCCAATTTAGAATCGGTATTGTCTCAACAAAATCATGTGCTAAAATAATATATGCAAATAAAATTCCAAATGGTATTGGCGCATACTTTATTGAATTAATCCCTATTTTTAGATCCTTGGCTCTTTTTTTCGTCTCTTTAATAAGAAGAAGCGACGCTCCTACTGTTAGAATATAGTATCCAATTACAAAACCATCTGTTTGAAAAAACTCTTCTAACATAATATCTGTTGATGTGCATTATAAAAAAATCTAACTCATCAAAGCTCAATATGCCTTGATACACTAACTATTGACAAAAGTGATGTGATTAAAAAAATATTTTGAGATGCATAGAAAAATAATGATGTACGGAGATCGCATATTTTTTGAAAATATCTTTTGAGGTTTCAAAAGTATAAATATTAACACAGTTTCATCAAGAAAGAATTGCTAGATTTAGTTGCCAAAAAATTATTCCTCACAAAAGGCAAAGGCGTTCATGAAGATAGATTGACGAGTTTTGAATATGCCTTAAGAGATGCTGGAATTGCAGGTACTAATCTTGTTTTAATTTCAAGTATATTTCCGCCAAACGCAAAATTAATTTCCAGAAATGAGGGTCTCAAACAAATAATGCCAGGCCAGATTTTATTTACAATTTATTCAAAGAATCAAACAAACGAAGCTCATAGATTATGTTCTGCATCAGTTGGTATTGCACGACCAAAAGATACGAATCGATACGGCTATCTCTCAGAATACGAATCATATGGGCAAAATGAACAACAATCAGGTGATTATGCTGAAGACATTGCAGCACAAATGTTAGCATCATCTCTTGGAATTCCATTTGATATTGATAAAAACTGGAATGAAAAAAGGCAACAATGGACAATTTCTGGTCAGATATACAAAACACAAAATATTACTCAATCAGCAACAGGTGATAAAGATGGTAAGTGGACTACTGTCTTTGCTGCTGCTGTTTTGCTTGTCTAGTTTTATTTTTTATATCCTTTGAGATAAAATACTGCCGCTGCAATTGCTATTGCTGTGATGATTATCACAATAATGATTGATTCATCAAATGTTGTTCCAATGTTTTTTGGCGCTACTAACTCACTACCACCTAGTGAAAAAACTAATTCATCTTTGCTAATTGATGTTCTTTCACCAAAAATATATTTTCCTTGAATTCTTTTTCCTTGCTCTGGATCAAAAATCCATCCCTCTTTTGTAATTTCTTTTGGGATCTTCTCACCATCTGTTATTTGAGTCGGAATTATGTTTCCTCTCACATCTGACACATTAGTGGATTCTGGAGATAGTATTACAACTTGTAATATTGAATTTAATGGATAAAATCCTGTTGAAAAATAATCTGATCTTTCCAATTCTTCTGCTTTCAAAAATTCCAATGGGCTGACTTCCTTAACTGATGAGGCCATATTTGGATAATCTACTGATAATTTCAATTGTAGTAATGATTTATTTTCCAATGGTATGATTGAAAATGTCATCTTTGATTTTTCCTCTTTGGATAGATTCTTTGCTATGTCGTAAAACCCTCCAGATTCTCTGATGACTTTTGGGAGTAACAACGCTGAGATTTTTTCATACATGGATTCTGTATCCTCCATAGGCATTGTATACACTGCAGATATTGTGCCCCTCCCTGAAATTGTCCCTGATGTTTCAAGGGCTCTGCCAATCTCGTCATTACTTTGAATAAATATAGAATGAAATTTTGCATCTGTATCAAATGTTTGATTCACTTCATCAATGAATAATTCTGCAATCTTTTTTGTTGAGTTTTGAATTGCTAGAATCCCTTCGTCTGCTGGGTCTCTTGCAACATTTATGATGATACATGATTCATCATATACGCCCAAAATACATTGATTTTGGTTTGTCAAAACTATGGCTGTTATTCTATTGTTCTCTCTAATTTTTTGCTCCAATTCGGCAGGAATTTTTATTTCTTGGATGCTTGTACTTTGTAGAGCAATTGATGCTGTAACGTTTTGAGATAGACTTTTATCAATTATTACTTGTGCTGTTTCTTGAAATGTGGCAAGACTCATTTCTTGCGAATATGCATAATTTGTTGTAAAAACTAGTACTCCAATTAACCCTAACAAAATCACGATCTTTTGCATAGGTGCCCTTCTAGAGATGAAATTATTAAATTTACTCTTGTATTGTTCATTTATTTTTTAGATTCTTGTCTTTGCTGAAATTATTTTGCTCATTTTACCAAAACCATGTATCTAGCAACTAATATTGTAATTGGGATAATTTTTCAACTATGGCATTAATCCCATTTTTAGTTGAAGTCTTTCAAGATCCTATCTTTTCAGTAATTGCAATTTTAAGTGCATTTGTAATTGGGATTTTTCAAGGCATTGTTTTGGGTAGATCTATACTTTTACGGTTCCCACGTCTACAAAATCACGTAAAAACTGTTTCAATATCTTTATTTTTCTTGTTTCTTGTAAATGCAATTTTAAGTGTACCTCGTTTTGCATCTCCTGACAAAATCATTCTTTCTGATATCTTTCAAACTAACAACCCTGGAGAATTGATGTCATTACTTTTTCTTGTATTTGGAATGAATGCTGGATTTTTTGCAGTACTTGCAATTTCTATAACCGTTATGACCTTTGTATTGCTAAAATTTACTCATATTCACGGTGTCGCCAAAATCTTTGTTTTCTTTTTTAGTTTGCTTATCTTACTGTTAACTGGTCTTAGTAGATTTACTGATTTAACTCCTAGTACTTTTGAGGTTTTTTTGTATTTTCTTTACCATCTTGGAATCACCATTGGGGTTTTGGCTGGCTCTGCAAGAAAAATCAAATCAAAAAAACTTGACTGGGGATAATTTCAAACATTTAAATCAGATAATTCTGAACTTCAAATTGACATCGAATTCAAACCGTTCGGGGAACAAGCTGGCAGTCCATGCGTTGGACTGCCAGCCCCATATTATTATAAAATTTTAAAATCTAAAATTGATATGAGTTTATTTTTCTATGGATAGTTTCCCATCATAGAATTCCCCATCATTCCACTCCACGTAGAATTATTCTGCATCATCCATGGGCCCATCCACTGATTTTGGAATTGTTGATTCCCCATCATCCCTTGCATGAATTGATTATTCTGCATCATCTGAGAGTACATCTGTTGACTAAATTGTGGATCATTCATCATGGTTCCCATCATCTGATTCATCATATTTGGATTTTGCATCATAGTATTCATCCAGCTGTTCATAGCTTGCGGATCATTCATCATGGTTTGATGCCATTGTGTCATCATTTGTGGATTATTCATCATTTGTTGCATTTGCTGTGATGACATATGCATAAAGTTGAAAGATTGACTTGTCGAAAAACTTGCATATCCTATTCCAATTCCTACAAAGAAAACACCAATTACAATACCAATCCAAATGTACTGGTTAACCATGGACATTTTTAGCGTGTATGCTATTATAATATTACGTAATTTTCAAAATCGGGAATCAAAATCAGGAATCATATTTACATCTTAAATAATTCAACTGTAATTTTCCCTCATGGCAGAAACAAAAAACCCTCCAAAAAAATCTACAGGAATTGCTCCTTTTTGGGCATCTAGTTGGACAGACATTGACAGATCAATAGAAAACCTACGTAAAGACATGGAAAAAACTTTTTCCTCATTTCCATCAATACACATGCCAAAAATGTCACATACCTCTTGTGATGTTATAGATGAAGGTAATCAATTTCGAGTGAAAATGGATGTACCTGGCATAAAGAAAAATGAAGTCAAACTGAATGTCACTGATAATTCTTTAGAAGTATCAGCAGAGCATAAAGAAGAAGCTGAAGAAAAGAAAAAGAACTATCTTCGAAAAGAGCGAAGTCAGATATCATATTACAGATCATTGCCACTATCTGAGAAAATAATAGCAGGCAAAGTAATGGCAAAACTCACTGATGGAGTATTGGATGTTACCCTACCAAAATCAAAACCAACCGAGACACAAAAGAAAAAATCAATATCCATCCAGTAGATTTTCTTTTTTATTTTTTTAAATATTTTGTCTTAAATATGATTGATTTACTTAATCACTGCCTATCAGTTGTGAGAATTATCGCATTATCTTTTAATTATTGAATATTGTTCCTCTTATTATGAATCGGATCAAATTAATCACTGGATTTGAAGAAGAGCGAGCAAGACGTGCATTGGATCTTTTACTAAGAGATAGAAAAAATGAATTTAAAGAATTATCTGATTCCTTAAACATATCGCCTACCACAAGTGATTGGGAAATTATAATTCTCAAGTTTTGTTTGGACTTTGAAGATTGTTTTAAAACCTGGACTGATAATAAAGAACCGGAGCATAATCAAATTCACAAATGTATGACAATGATGAGAGTTATATCTAAAGATAAAAAATCAGTAACGGAAATAACTCACATAGAAAATATTGCATACAACATTTCCAAAGAATTTCAGGAAGTTTACAAAAGATTACGTTGATTTATGATTTAGTCATGAATATTGACAATTTTCCTACCAATTCGGTATATTATACTGAATATTCTTATACTCTAAATCGCTCTATTTTCGTCAATTTTATCTGAGTGGCACAAAAACATAACCTGATTGTTTTTTAATTTCCGCAATTCCATGAGATGTCTTTTTTAGTAAAACCAGTGATTGTGGAAATTCACCTACAGGTGCAATCAACAAACCGCCTATTGATAATTGTTCAAGTAATTTCTCTGGAACTTTTTTACATGCAGCCGTAATTATAATTCTATCAAAAGGAGATTCTTCTAGCAGTCCTAAACTGCCATCTCCTAAAATTACTTTGACATTGCTTATTCCTAACTTGTCTAGATTTTTTTTGGCAAATTCTGCAAGTTCTGAATGTCTTTCAATAGAGTAAACTTTACCGTGTCCTACCAAGTAAGAAAGAATTGCAGTTTGCCAACCTGACCCACTACCAATCTCCAGAATTTTTTGTCCTTCTTTGATATCTAACCATTCAGTCATTCTTGACACCACTGACGGTTGAGATATTGTTTGATTTTTCATTGTGGATAGAGGAGCATCCTCATATGCCTCTTCTTTAAGCGATATTGGTACAAATTCATGTCGATGCATTTTTCTAATAGCAGACTCTACTTTGTCGTCATTAAGAAAACCTAGTTTTTTCATAATGATGATTAAATTGTCTATTTTTTGTTGTTTTTTAGCATCCAATACAGAACAATATCCATTATTCCCTGATAAACCTTCATTGTTTTGCAAAATACCTTATCAGATCCTGTAGAATCATTCTTTGAGTATTTCAAGCGAATGTTCGATGGATTTTTTTACCTCATCTAAAATCTCTTTTAATGTCTTCTCGTTATCGGTTTGATGCTTTTGTTGTATTTCCGTATTATAATATTTCATCCAAGAATAGCAGTGTTGTAAATTTTCAATTGTCTCAAAAGGAAACAAGGTTTGTTTTCCGGAAAGTACTACTGCATCCCATACATCTGTAAAAAATGGCTTGTAATCTTTATATTCACTAGAATCGTTGATGAATCTAATTTTTCTTCGCAGATCAGTTCGGATTAAATCTAGCATTCTTTTTCTTGTATTTGTTTCCTTTATTTTTTCTGATTTTCTATAAAGCCGTATTTCAAGAAAAACAGCACCAAAAATTATTATTGAAAGAATCACAGATTCAATTATTATTTTATACCATTCAATATCTAGTTCCATACTGAATTATCTAAATTAGCTCCAAGTTTTTAATATAAATTTACATTTCATGATTATCAATGTTAGTTTTCAGTTAGAAACTAATGCTCTGTTAAATTACCTCCTTTAACAAATCCAATCATGTTTTTTATACATGTTGTTCACTATCCTAGTTTTTCAATCTCTAAACGAGTTTCTTTCAATTCTTTTTCTAATTTTTCTTTTTCTGGTGGAAGTATTGAATTGTCACATAATTTCTGCAAAATTAAGAATTCTTTATTTTTTAATGATGAAAGATAATTATATCCACTCATGACTTTTCAGGAGTTTCTTTAAACTTAAGATTTCCTTCAACTAGAGTTAAATTAAGTGTGTAATGATTTACTCATTTCTCAGAATTTGTAATTTGGATTTTTTCTAAATCTCTTGAATGGTGATTTTCACTTGCTTTCCATTGTATCGTGAGATGTCATCTAGGCGGTCTGTTGGAATTATTATGATTCTTCTTTCATTTCCATTAGTATCCTTGCCTGATTTTGCAATTTTTGAAACAAATGTAATCTCCATGCTCTTTTTGAAAGATCATTATATATAATTGTGTACTATTATACACATACTTTAAATACATTAAAGTACATAATTATACATAATATGAAATTCATGAATCAACTCAATAAAATAAAAAAATACATTCATCCCAATGATGATTTTAAGATAAAACAAGAAATTAGTAATGATGAAATCCAAGTCAGAATAGAACAAATAGGAACCGATTCATTAGGTCTTCAAGGAGTACTAATTTTAAAGGCTGATGATGGAAAAGAATTTCCAATTTCTGCATTCTCTGGAGAAGTTGCAAGATACATTGCAGGTTTCAAAGATGGTCAAAGGGATGCAATTCCAACAATCTATAATTTAATTGAACAGTTATCAGAAGAGTCTGAATTATTCTTAGTAAAGATAAAAATTTTTGATAGCGGTAATGCATTACGTGCAAATCTATACTTTAGTGGAAGAAAAAATATTGTTTTGAGAAACTTTAGAGCATCAGATGCAATAGCACTTGCTACGTATTATGGCATACCGATCATAATGAGTAAAAATCTATTTGAGCAGCAAGCAAAAGAGCTTTCTTGACTAACCCATAAAAATTATTCTCAAATTTGATGTTTAAACGACTACTTTAATACAAATTAATCATAATAGACTCATGGTAAAAATTCCAAATATGATTAAAGAGTTCATCGAGAAACAGGGAATTTTTGCAGTAGGAACTGTAGGGGAAAATAATTTGGCAAATGTGTCCCCTAGAATTTTCTTTAGAGTTGATGAAAATGTGATATATTGGTTGGATTTTTTCAAACACAAATCTTACAAGAATATACAAGTGAATCCATGGGTCACCATTTCAGTTTTTAACAAAGATGAGTTGAAAGGATTTCAATTTCGGGGAATTGTTAGTTTTATAACAGATGAGCCCAAAAAAACAAAAATCAAAGAAGACATTATTAAAAAAGTATTAGAAAAAAATTCATCCGAGAAAATAAAAAAACTTAGTGAGAGAAATGAAGTTCAAGTCATATTATTTGAGCCAAAAGTATGCTATTCATTAAATCCTGAAGAGTTTAGTGATATGTGTATAGGATCAGATGTTGATTCTACACATTTATTTCAAAAGTGATCCATTGATAATCCGATTTTGAGATGATTAGTTGAACATCATGTTAAAATAAAATCATCTAGTGAGATTTAGAGAAAAATTTGATTTAGGGGGGATGTTATTGACCAAATTTTGCTTTTACTGCTGCTGCTTCATCAGCAAAAGGATCTGCATGCCACTGTTCCTTGTTTAGTTGAGCCCCTAAACCAGATGGTGAGGAAAAAGCTCCTTGTTCTGTTGCTGGTGCTAGAATTGCATCATCAGGAATATAGTTTTGCTGGTTTTGTGTTCCATATGCTATCACACCTGCCATTGCCAGAACTCCTACTGCTATGCCGGCATAGATTATTACATTTGACATTACCTGTTATGTGCATTTTCTGTATTAATCAAGTACGACTGCACTGCACTTAATTTTAAAAAACAAGACCTGAATTGAACACATAATGATAAATCTTATTTTAAATTCGTTGGAATTCTTGGAATTTTTCCTTGTATTTTCTGCGGCGTGAGTTTTCTCTTAATTGCATTTTGCAGCATGGACAAAACAATCCATCCCATTTAATGAAAAGCCCACAGGTATTGCATCGCTTACGACCTTCTTGGTATCTTTTAATTCCCACAGGTATTGGATTTTTGTATCTGTGGCAAACTCCTTTGCAACTCATATCACAAAATAGTCAGGTGGTTTCCCATTTCATTTTATATGCACATATTACTGAGGAATTTTTCTTATCCCTTGAGACATATCTGCCCCATTCACTTTGTGTATGACCATAGTTTTCCTCAATACTTGGATGTTCCCAATTAAATTTCATTTGCACGTGTTCCACAGTAAAATCAATTACTAAATATGAACATAAGCAACATGTTTACACTGCAATGCAATATTTCTGGTGAACATTTAGGTCAGTGAATTAATGAAAAACCGTGCTAAATTAGTTGGAGATTCAATATGATGCTGGAGTTGCCACGCCTGAAATAGATACAATATCGGAATCCTTTGCAATTTCTGCTACAAGATCCATATTCATTTGACCTACTGCAAACAAATCATGCTTCCCAAGAGACGAAGATTGAAAGCCATATTTTGTTCTTATATCCATTTCTTTTTTTGCCCGATTAATTCCTGGCTTTAATTTCATTTCAAGCTCTACATGTGGTGAAACACTTGGAAGTTTTCTCTCCAAATACATTATTTTCAACATGAGATTCACATCAACGTTTTTGACTGTATCTTTCATAGATGTCAGAAACATATCATACTGTGTTTCTATTTGGGACATGGTGTTGGGTATGAAAAGTAAAATTTAATCAGTTTGTGTACACTGCCATGCAGATTTGTAAAAGATCAAAATTTAATGAAAATATTGGATTATTAGATTCATTGATAATTGCCTAGTTTTTAGGTACAATTAATTTTGCAAATTATGCTCATGTGATCAATCTGGTTCTAAACAAAAAGAAAATCATTGTCTAACTACCTGTTCCAGATATTTTTCTTTACCTTTTCTACTTCGTGGCAAACACCTTAGTTGTCTATTACAACAAGGACATGTTATTCCATCATAATCTACAAATATCTCACAATAATTACATCGTTTTTGTCCTGCTGCGTATCTTCCAATCTGTGCTGGCTTTGATGCCTTGTATTTTCTACATTCATCAATACAATAAGTCATGTTAGTTCTTATCTTGATAAAAAAATAAAACCTTTGATTGCACTGCACTCAATATTATTAATAATTATAAGCAGAACCATTCTTACCATTTATCGACAAATTTGTCCGCGTTGATAATTAACTAGACCAATAAATAGACAAACTTTAGATATTTTTTATGAATATTGAAGCAATAATCAAGCATTCAAGATGGTTCAGTACCACCATGTAAAGATCATAATAATAATAGAAAATCCCATTATTGCAACAGTAAACCATCCTAAAACATTAGATAATCTTCGATTGGTATGTGTGTGTAATATTCTCTTGTCATTTGCAACTTTGATGACTGCTATGAGCAAAGGAACTGCAATTATTCCATTAATTATGGCAGTATAGTATAACGCTTTGATAGGATCCAACCCCATAAAATTAATCCACAGTCCAACTACTGTAGAGGAAGCTATTATCAAATAGAATGATTTGGCTTCCTTGAATTTCTTACTTAGTCCTTGTTTCCAACCAAATCCTTCAGATAATGCATATGCTGAAGAACCAGAAAGTATTGGAATTGCCAACATGCCTGTACCTATCACTCCTAATGCAAAGATTGTTTTTGCAATTTGTCCTGAATTTGGAAATGTTTGCACTAGTGGTTCTAGTGCTTTTGCAGCTTGATCTGCCGTAATGACATCTGAAATTCCACCAGTATGAAGAGTTCCAGCAGCAGTCATGATAATAAACCACATTGTAATTACAGAAAACCCAATTCCGAGCATAACATCTATGCGCATCATTTTAATTTCGCGCTTTGTGATGTGGGGCTTTCCATCTCCAATTTCTTTAATCTTGTTTTTTGCAACATCTTCTTCTGCTTCCTCTGATGTCTGCCAGAAAAACAAGTAAGGTGATATAGTGGTTCCAAAGAGTGCAACAAACATCATGGAAAATGCGGGAGTAAACTCTACATGTGGAATAATGCTTGCAGTAAAAACTTGTTGCCAATTCTCTCCTATAATCAAGGCAGTGACAAAATATGCAAGTAAAGAAAGTGTTAGATATTTTAATATCCTGACATATTTTTGATATGGAATTAAAATTTCAGATAAAATTATGGTTACCGTAAAAAGCAGTGTGGTAAGAAGAATTGGAAATCCTGGAAAAATTAGATTTACAGAAGCAGACATTGCACCAATATCTGCACCAATGTTTATCGTGTTTGCAACAAGAAGCAGCGTTATTATTGGGAATACTGTTTTTTTGGAATACTTTTTTTTAATGACTCCTGCCAACCCGCTTCCAGTCAATAGACCTATTCTTCCGCACATTTCTTGTACAGTTGTTACTAGCGGATAGATAAACAAGGAAAACCACAGCGCACCAGTACCATATTGTGCTCCTGCTTGAGTATAAGTTGCAATTCCTGATGGATCATCATCTGAAGCCCCAGTAATTATTCCAGGACCAAAAATCTTTGAGAGTTTTTTTAGTCTGTGTTTTGACATTATGTGAAAATCTCCACATGATCAGATCTGAACAAAAAGATAATCATATGAGATCACGCAGAAATCCCGTAAACTCATCACTAGGAATTACAGTACGTACTTCAAGATATCCTAATGATTCCAGTTCTTGTATCTTATCATAATATTTGTAGATTCCTTCTTCTGTAGGATAAATTGTTAAAGTGTCTTGCTGCCCAGGTTCTAAAAGATCCGTCTGAATATTCAATCCTTCAATGTATAACCTGTGATGTTTATCTCCATTATTAATTACAGTCAAGATGTATGCAAAATTTGTTCTAGTTACAAGATAAGGATTGGGGTCTCCATCTATTCCAGAAATTCCCTTTAGTTGAACATTTCCATCAATGTCTTCAAAAGCAACAGTTTGTTCAATTTTTTCTTGCCACGAGATAGGTACATGTCGGATATTTCCTTGTCCGATGAATATCATCATTCCTCCTAAAACTGCAATGCATAACACAACTGCAACGAGTATTATCCATTTGTCCTTTGATAACATAGTATAGTGTAGTTATCACACTTATTTTTAAACAAAATACAATTTTTAAAGTTGAAAATCACTAGGACAAATACTAGTAATCATGTTCACTAAAGTCTGAGCCCAATGCTATTGTTGCAATTACTGTAGTTTTGGTTGTTTGGAATTTGATATTTTTGTTTGGCAGAAATTGATTAAAAATCTCTTTTAATAGTTGTTCAGTGAAAAATGACCAGTTCATACCTAATTCATGTTGGATAAAAAAATGGTGTAATTCTCCTTCAGTTCTATGATCTGATTTCATTCCAGATGCGCGCATATAATCTTCTAATGTTTCAATACATCGTTTCAAATCATATTTTCCTTTCATAAAAAGAACGGTATCTTTGATAAACGGTAAAATCATTTTAATAATTTCACTGATGTCTTCTCCATTCATGTCATTACCAAGAGCATCTAGAATTCCTTTAGGAATTGGAATCATGCCCATTTGAGCACCAAAACGATCCCATGTTACATATTTCTCAAGAATTTGTTTTACCAAAACATTATGTGATATATTTTTGTTCATCGCCTCTATTTCTAATTCTTCTACAATTTTAGATGGCAGTCGATAAGTAATACTGCGTGTTGTTTCTTTTTTTGGAGGATGGGGTTGTCTATTGGTTGTAGTTTTCATTGAATTTAACTTCAGTATTTAGTATATATCATATTATATTAAATCGATTAATTACTAATCCCTGCAATTTCAATTTTATTCTGATCTTACGTCACGTTTTTCATATAATATATAAAAAATGGCACCGATTCCTATTATTGCAAGACCTACAAGAACTACTTGAATTTGAAACTGAATTGCCATATACGCTGAAATTCCTAATCCAACCATTGGTAAAACTGGAAACTTACCAATATTGATAGGAATTCTAAATTTTCGTTCAATATCTGACTCTGTATATCGAAGTACAATCACAGACAAATTTACTGCTCCAAAAGTGATTATAACTGCAAAAACCGTAATGTTTGCTACAATTACAATATCCCCAATAATAGAAAAACCAATAGCTGTCAACATGATCACAATAATTGCTAGCCACGGTGTTTTAGTTTTAGAATGAACTTTTGCAAGAATATGTGGAAATGATTTTTCTCTTGCCATTCCATAAATCATTCTAGAGCCAGCTACAAGTGTAATCAAAACTGTATTTGTTATGGCAAAAAGTGCAATTCCAGAAAATATAATGTGACCTTGGACGCCCAATCCTCTTTTTGCAACATCTGCTAACGGCGCAGCTGATGATGAAAGATCTTCCCAATTGATTACTCTGACTACTGCTAATGAAACCAGTACATAGATTATTCCTGATATCATAACTGCCAAAATTATTGCTCTTGGGATTACTTTTTTGGGGTTTCGTACTTCTTCTGCGATGTTTGCTATATCCTCAAATCCAATAAATGCAAAAAAAATCAATACAAAAGCAATAACAATCCCTGAAAATCCAGTTGGACTTTCAAAATAATTAACTGATTCTGGTTCACTAATGGTAAAACCAATTATGATGATTAGAATTAATCCTGCAGCTTCAATTATTGTAAAAACTGTATTTGTCCATGATGATTCTTTAATCCCCATGAAATTTACTATTGAAAGTATTCCTATCAGTGCAATTGCAGATATTGCTATTGGAATATTCAAAAATTCTGAAAAATAACCGCCAAATCCTAGCGCTACGGTTGCTGCTGTAATCATAGATGTAATTGCAGTTAGCCATCCAATAATAAAAGCAAAAAAATTATTTTTGAATGCATTCTTTACGAATGTATATTCTGCAGCTGCTTTAGGAAATATTGATGATAATTCTGCATAGCTAAGTCCAGCAAATAATGCAACAATAGATCCCAAGACAAACGCAATCCATACGGAATCTCCTGCAAAGCCTGTAGCTTCTCCTATTAGTACATAAATTCCAGCTCCAAGAATCAGTCCTACTCCATACATAGTTAGATGAAAAAGTCCCATCCCTCGCTTTAGTTCAAACATTTTAACACTCCAATAATTTGTAAAACAAGATAATTAATTCAATCTTTAAGTATAAAATTAGTTTTAATTCAATACAATTCTTTGTACTTTAACTTTAATTCTTTATGAGCACCTACAATAGAAAAAGCCCTTACAACATCTGTTTTACTCACAATTCCAATCAAATTTTGATTTGAATCAACCACTGGAATTCCACCGACATTGTTTTTTATCATTTTACTTGCTGCTACTGCCAGATCATCTTCTTCATTTATTGTTAAAAGTTCATCAGTTAGTAAATCTCCAACAGTAAGTTTTTCTCCATTTATTGGAAGCAAATACTCTCTAGATCGTGTTTTGTCTTTAGTAAAATAATCACTATGTGTTAACAATGTATTTGTACTAATAAGACCAACAGGATGGCCATCTTCATTAGTTACAATCAATCTTGAAACTTGATTTTTATTCATTAAATTTAATGCAAATTTAAGAGAATCGGTTTTTCTACAAGTTACTACTTTCTTATTCATAAAATTTTTTACTAAATAGTTTCCACCAAATACCTCCGCATAAGATTTTGTTAGATCTGTTCTTGAAATAATACCTGTTAATTCTCCAATGTCATTGACAATTACAATTGAACCAATTTTGAAAGTTTCCATTCTTGCAGCACATTGATCAAAACAATCTTCCATGTCATCAGGTATTGTAATTACATTTTTTTGCATGACATGTTTAATTGGAATCTCATCTATTGCATGTGCAGTTTTATCGTCTCCAAGAAATCTATTGATATCTCTCTCAGTAACAATTCCAACAGGTTTATTTTTAGTAGCAATTACTATGTGTTTAACAAAATTTGTTTGCATTTGTAACAATGCATCAAAAATTGATGATTCTGGTCTAATGGTAATAACATGGGTTGAATACCTTTTTTCCATATTCTGAATATCTCTCATTTTTTGATTTAAAATAGAACTTTGATTATCAGACATGATTTCACCAAAATGAAAAGAACCTAATACTAAGTATTAGGAACAACTTCAATTTCGATATTACTTCCATTAAATGATGTAGCTATGGCTTTAACTCTACTCTTGTACAGAAAGTATTTCTTACCATCAGCACTAATGGAACCTGAAATACCTAACAGTTTGTTATCGTGTAAAGTTTGCAGTCTTCTGTAAACCGTACTTATTGGAATTTTGGTTTCAGCGCTTATCTCTATTGCAGATTTTGGTTTTTCCATCGTATTTTCTAAAATAGCACGACAGTATTTATCAGATACAACTTCAAGAATGGCGTCTTTTCTTGAGTCATCTTCTATCTTTCTTCCTGAAATTAATGCTTGCATAGAGTATCCGCATTACCTTTTGATATAACAAGTAAGACCACATTGCAATGCACTGCACTCATTCTAGGCATGTATTCAATTCTAAAAATATCCTATGAGTTTTAATAACATACTTGCATTATTGCAAACAATGTTGTTCAAAAATATCCTAGTTCCATTTGATCTATCCAATAAATCATTTCACGCATTCAAAATTGCATTGGATATGGCAAAAAAATATGACTCTAAAATTACAATTTTGACATGCATTCAAGTAGATACTTGGCATCACAAATTCTATGATTCTAGAGCAGATGCTGAATTATTAAAAAAACAGAAAAAAGCCATAATCCCCCACATAGAAAAACTAGAGAATCTTGCAAACAAATCAAACATTACAATGAAATCACAAATTTTAAGATCAGTTTCTGTTGTTAAAGACATAACAACTTATGCAAAATCTCATAAATTTGATCTCATTGTAATGGGTTCGCATGGAAGAACTGGAATGGATAAATTGATTCTTGGAAGCGTTGCAAATGGAATACTCCAAAAATCTAGTTGCCCAGTATTAATTATTAAATAAAAGAGATGAGACCACAGTGATCTCCATAGTGGGTAGTGGAAAAGTTGGTTCCGCGATTGCTTTTCTTTGCGTCTCTAATTCATTAGATGATGTTCTATTAGTAAATCGTACAAAGGATAAAGCCATTGGTAAATCTCTAGATATATCCAATGCAATACCTGAAAACTCAAATGTTTCAATTCATGGCACTGATGATTTTTCTAAAACAAGTGGTTCTGATATTGTTGTAATTACAGCTAGTACAGGAATATATCTAAAAAGTAGAACTGAACTGATGGATGCACAAGTTAAGATGATTAAAGAAGTTGCAAATCAAATAAAAAAACACTGTCCTTTTGCAATCGTGTTAATAGTTTCTAATCCATTAGATGTTCTTACATTTGTTTTTCAGAAAGAAACTCAATTATCAAGAAATAAGGTAATAGGTATTGCATCTAGCTTGGACTCTAGTCGGTTTAGATATTTGCTTTCAGAAAAATTTAGAACTAAACAATCGCAAATTACCGACGCACTAGTAATAGGTGAACATGGAGATTCTATGGTGCCAATATTTTCCAGAGTAAAAATTAATGAAAAAAACATACTTGAGATAATTGATGAGGCAGAAAAACAAACAATTTCAACAGAAATTCGAGATTACTGGAAATCTCTAAGAATTTTCGGTAGTAGATCACAGTTTGGTATTGCCAAGAATACTTTTGATGTTATTAGATCAATAATCAAAAATGATGAATTAATTATACCTGCATCAATTGTATTAAACGGCGAATATGGTGAAAAAGACGTTTCTATGGGAGTTCCTGTAAAAATAAACAAAGATGGAGTTAAAGAAATCATAGAAATAAAATTAAACAAATCTGAGAGTATCTTATTAAAAATATCCGCCCAAACTATACGAGATTATATAAAATCACTTTAAACATGCATCAAACTACACTAAAAAATTCAATCCATATCCTACAAAATATGCAACCAAAGCTGCAATCCCCCCAATGATTAATGTGTAAAATCCTGATTTTATTTTTGATTTTTTAACAATCTTACCTTTAATCATACCTACAAGAAAAAATGCAATCATTACAGAGATTATTGAATAAACAAAAGATTCTGAAGTTGTATTAATTCCCATAAAAATAAAAATCATAAATGGAATTAACGGAATTACCCCAATCAAATTAAATCCAATAAAAGTACTTACTGAACTATCTAATGGATCTTTTTCATCCTCCATCAATCCTAATTCTTCTCTCATCATTGTATCTACCCAAACTTTTCGTCTTGACGTAATTGTTTTAATTATTTCTTCTAATAATTCATCTTTGAATCCTTTCTTTTTGTAAATCTCTCTGATTTCCTCTTTTTCCTGTTCTGCCATATTATCAATTTCCCATTCTTCTTGTTTTCTTTTCATCTCGATGAATTGATTTCTAGCCTTTGATGCATGATAACTTCCTGCAGCCATTGAAAATCCATCTGCAAACAAATTGCCAAAACCTAAAATCAAAATGATTCCAGGAGATAATGAAGCACCAATAACTCCTGCCACAATTGCAAAAGTTGTAACTGAACCATCAATAGACCCATAAATAAAATCATCAAAATGCAGTTTCATGTTTACAATTTAGAGTATTGCTTGTTTTAATATATTCTTAAAATTTGTTCAAACTGTAATAGCTTTTATAATATCTGTTTTACTGATCATACCTGTAAGAGAATTATTTCCATCAAGTACTGCTAAACCACTAATGTTATTTTCTACGATTAGTTTACATGCATTTTTTAAGTCATCATTGAATTTTATTGAGATAATCCCTTCACTCATAACATCTCGTGCTAATGAAATACCTCCGAACCCTTCTTCTGAAAGAAATCCTTTCCTTATTTGTTCTGAAATGGTAAAGCCAGAATCATCTTCTTCACTACCTAATTCGATAGAAATTCTAAATAAATCTCTAAATGAAATTATGCCTACTGATTTTTCATTTTGATCCTTTACAATAATTCTAGATATTTTATTTTCTAACATTTTTCTTACAACTTTGAATAGTGGTGCTGCTGTATGAGTAAAGATAAACTCATGTGTCATAAAATCAACCACTTTATTATTTCCTGAATAATTTTCTAAATAATATTTTATAAGATCAGTCTTTGTAAAAATTCCTCTGAGATTTTCTTTAGTTCCTATTGCTAAAGAACTAATTCCTCTTTCAAGCATCATTTTTGCTGAATTTTTAGGTGTTGAAGTCTCTTCAATAAATATAATTGGTTTCATTATTTTACTAATCATTATATCATCTAATCCTTGTTTAGTGGTCTCAGAAAAAAGAAACAACCCAACATCTTTTTCAGTTATAATTCCTATAGGTTTTCCATCTTCCACAACAATTAATCTACTAAGATTATTTTCTAATAATTTTTTAATTATATCTGATATTGTTGAATTCTTTAGAATGGAAATTGGCTTGTTACAAATATCAATAACAGACATAATATAACACAAATATAATTTCTATAAAAGCAGATGATATAATTTTCATCAATGAATGTAGTGTTCAATTTATTGTTTTAACAGTATATCATCTGTGATAATCATACTGTTTTTTTTATATTTGAAGAATCAACCTTAAAGATATGGCAAAATTCAACAAAATTCTTGTTCCACTAGACGGATCTAATAATTCCATTAGAGGATTAGATCGAGCAATTGAAATTGCAAAAGGCAGTGGCGCAGAAATTACTGGATTTTATGTATTTCATTTGCCACTAGCTGCAGGAATAAAATATACACAAAAAATGAAAGATGACGCACAAACAAAAGCTATCAAAGCAATTGGACCAGCAATGAAACGAGCTCAAAAAGCAGGAGCATCATTCAAGTACAAAACTGGAGGCGGTCATACCGGTTCTGAAATTGTCAAGTTTGCACAGACAGGAAAGTATGGCCTGATTGTTATTGGTGCTAGAGGCATGGGTGGTGCCAAAGAAGCATTTCTAGGAAGTACATCAAATTATGTAATGCATAAAGCAAAGGTTCCTGTTTTAATAGTGAAATGATAGTATCAAGATAAGTTCTTCAAATAATTATTTTATTTTTATTTTACTACTAAAAACTGCCTTTGGGATTGTTATTTTTAATCTACCTTTTTCAAATTTGGCAGAAGTTTTTTTGTTATCAATTTTTCCTGGAAGTGTAATTGTCTTTTTAAAATATTCAAATTTTGTTTTTTTGCCGAATTTTTCTTCAGAATATACTTCTTTTAGTTTAGCCTCCACACTGATAGAATTTTCATCAAATGTAACTTTAATATCTTTTTTATTTACTAAGGGAAGATCAAACTCAAGTAACCAATATGTTCCGTATTCTCTTAAACATGAAAGAGGAGAAAGAATTTGACGTTCAATGTCATCATTGAATAATGAACTTATTGATGATGGGGCAATTCTAATTTCAAATTCTTTATCGTTATTTTCAATCATGAGATCACCGATAAATTTGTGGAGCTCTACTAGGTTGGTTTTCTAGTTGTTGTTGCTGTAAAGCACGGATTGTTTCTTCCATTAGATTTCTATGTTGAATTCTTAGTCGTTCCATTTTCTTTTGAATATCAGTTGTATCTACTCCAATATTCAAAACTTTGGCTAGAGTCGTGATTGCTATGATTGAAGCTTCTGGATCAGGAAAGAATGGATGACATTCAGTATACAAAACTAATGTGGGAATTTTGGATTTTCTAAAAACTGTTATCATTGCTGCGTCTGTTCCAAAAATTGAACCTGCTAAAAATTTAGAAATTTGATTTGTGTATAGCGTTTCTTCTAAAGATTGGTGTGTTGCTAATCCATAGATTTTAGGTGTTTTGGGTTCTTTGTTAATTGACTCCATACCACTCACCATAATTATTTTCTGAATATCCTTTTTTTTGCAATATTCTAGTATGGATTCCGCAAAATCATATGCTAAATACGGATCAAATGGGAGATCAGATATTATGACAAAAATATTGTCTTTTTTATAGATTCTAATTGGTGGTAATATTTCTCCGTCTTCAATAAACAATGTAGGTGGAATATCCGGATGTTCTATTTCTCCAATTTGTTCCATATCTAAATTATGTATTAAATAGGAAATTGTGAAGGTTCCTACAAGACCATTACCCGGAAAACCAACTAGTAAGATATTTTCATGAGATATTTTTTTACTAATTTTCATAATTAGAATATGGGCAATCCGATTTTTCGGATACTATCTTTAGTTCTATTTTTTGCCCGTTTAGATAAAACTTTTAACAATTTGTCACTTAGATCTTCTAAAACTTCACTTAAATCAAATCCAATTGAATTGTAAATTAGAGGAGTGTGGTGAGGAGTAATAATCATAATGGATACTTCATATTTTCCTTCTTTTTTATTCCCAGTTCTTTGTTGTTTTATTGTAACTCTTGCTTCATGTATCTCTGAATACACTTGTTGTAATCTTTTGAGAGTTTTTCCAAATTTTGAACTAATCAAATTTATATTTTGTTGATCTTCTGGCATGCCAACAATGTATAATGGGATTGGAGTTTCTAATTTGGATGCAAGTAAACCTAGTATATCTCTAAAAGTGATAATGCCTTGAAGAGTATCATATAGATTAACTAAGCAACACGTGGTGTCTGCTTTAAGCATTGAATTGATAACTTTGTTTAAATCATCATTAGCCAAACATTGAGGAATTCTAGTACTTCCTGTGTTACCAATTTCAAGTTCTAATGCATGTTCAGTTCTTGTAACCATAGATTTTTGCCCTTGTTTTTCTGATGGCATAATTGATTGCAGTATGTGATATGATGTAAGAACTTGTTTGATTTTACCTTGATTCAATACTGGCAGATGATCAATTCGTTTGGTAGTCATAATTCGTCTTGCATTACTAATAGATTCATCAGAAGGTACTGTAATTGGATTTTGAGTATAAATCAGATTGGCTTTAATCCATTTGTTATCCTTTGATGAAAGTAGTTTGATAATTTGTTTGGCTGTTACCACGCCGACAATTTGGTTCTTTTCAACTACCGGTACCTCTCTTATTCTATAATGAGTGATTATATTTGCCACTTTCTGAACAGAATCATTTTGTGTTACATGTGGAATTGGATAAAGAAATGACTCTACTTTCATGTTATTGATATTTTTGGCATTTAGTAGTGCCCTAGTATTTGTAGAAAGTACACTCTTACCTTTAAGATAAAAAACGTCATAAGAATTATTCTTAATAATTTTACTTATTACATGTGCCAGTGTATCTGTGGGCTCTATAGTGGTTGCTTTTGAAATTAGAGGCTTTATTTTAGTAGATTGAATATCTCTCATATGGGCATAAATTGTATCCGTAATCATGTTATTCCTATTGCAGAATTTCCCCCATTTTAAATTAAAAGAAAAGCTAGATTTTCATGATTGATATTCATAACTGATATTTGAATAGATGTATTTAACCCGTAAAACCAATTTGGGGTTAATGTTGTTAAAAAATGCAGATCTTAATAAAATAATTAAAAGAGCTATCTCCATTAGCCCAAATGCCAGCCTATTGGATGCTAGGGAAGTTTTACTTAGGCATAATTTAAAGCGACTTGTAGTAACAGATTCAAAAAAACACCCAGTTGGAATAATTACAGAAAAAGACATTGCAAAAACGATCTATGCGCTTGGCGACAAACCAATAAACTCTATCAAAATTTCTGGTTTTATGTCTAAAAAATTAATCACAGTAAAGAAAACAAACTCAATTTATGATTGTGCTAAATTAATGAAAAAAAATCACATCAGTTCCATAATTGTTTTAGGCAACAACGGTATTTTGGAGGGATTAGTTACAAAGACTGATCTTGCGTCTATTTTTTTGACACATGCAATATCTGCTCTAAAGGTTTCAAAGATTATGACTAGAAATGTAATTACAGCTATGCCTGGGGATTCATTATTGTATGTAGAAAGTTTGTTAATTCATAATAGAATTGCAAGAATTGTTATTCAGCGTAATAGAATCCCTGTGGGAATTATTACTTATCGGGATTTTGTTCCAGCAAAATTACCTTATTGGTTAGCTCAATCAGCTGATCCAAAGGAAGTTGACAATTATAAAATGAAAAGCAATCTTGATGAATTCCAAGTAAATCAAATGAATCATCTCCTTCATTTCAAAGCTGTTGATATAATGTCACCAAATCCAATTACAATTGAAGCTGATGAGGATGTCGGAGTAGCTGTATTGCTAATGATAAGAAATGGAATTAGTGGTTTGCCAGTTGTTAAAAAATCAAAACTGGTAGGAATTATCACCAAGACCGATATTGTAAATGCCATTGCAGAAGCTTAATTATTATGATTGATAATCTTACTTTGATGTTAAATCACAAAAGAGTGAATTGATTACAAATGATTAGAAAAAACATAAAGAAAATACTTGTTCCCATGGACGGTTCCAAGAATTCTATGAGAGGATTAGATGAAGCAATTTATCTTGCAAGACAATGCCATGCAATAATTACTGGTTTGTATGTAATTCCAATATATCCAAGAAATTTCACTGACGCTATAATGCCGTATCAAATTCATCTTACTAAATCAGCTAAAAAATTTATGGAATCTGCAAAGACTATGTGTGCTCAAAAAGGAATTATGTTTAAACCCCAAATAGTGTTTGGAAGCCCAACTATAGAAATTGATGAAATGGCAAGAAACAAAGAATTTGATATTATTGTTATCGGATCCAGAGGTCAAAGTGGACTGAAAGAAGTTTTCTTGGGCAGTGTTGCAAACGCTATAGTGCATAAATCCAAAGTTCCAGTGTTGGTCATAAAGTAGTGATTAGTATGTTTTCAAAAATGTTAACCAGAATTCTTGTTCCATATGATGGCTCTAACTATTCAGTAAAGGCATTATCTAGGGCTATGGAACTTTCGCACAATCTTGACTCTGAGGTTTTTTTATTTTCTGTTGTTTATGTAGACTATATTTCACCACCTGGCATACTCGGACTAACTAGAACAAGATCGGAAAAAGAGGCTATAAAAAAATGGACTGAATCAGTTAGAGGAAATACAGAAAAAATGTTAAAACTAGCTGTTAAAAGATGCGAACAAAAAGGAGTTTCTGTATCGTATCACATTACACAAGGTAATGTAGCAAATGAGATTTTGAGCTTTGCAAAAAAGAAAAGAATTTCATTAATAATAATTGGCAGTCAGGGGTTACATGGAATTGGGAAACTAAAGACATTAGGTAGTGTCAGTAGAAAAGTTTCCGAACAAGCCAAATGTCCTGTATTATTAGTTAGATAAGTTTCAGAATAATTTGTCTAGACCCAAAAATGCACATTTCTAACAAAATAAATTATCCCAATAAAAGAAATTCCCAAAATTACAATTGAAAATGTTCCAAATTCAGGAACAACATGAGTCCCAATAATTTCAATGTATTTTGTGTCTTTAGGAATTATCATTCCCAACGCATATTGATCAGGAAATTTAGTAAGATCGTATTTTGTATCTATGCCATCAATTACCAGTCGGTATTGCTCATTTTCGGCGGAAATTACTTCAATGGGTAATCGTAACCATAAGACACTATTTGATGGAACACTTTCCATAGTGATTTCAATGGATTTTCTATCTGGATTGATATTCATATATGCCAGTTTTGGCAATTCGTCTATTTTTTTGATATCAACTTCAAAACTTCCATGATAGCCATAATAGATATCATATGTTTTTTCATCTATTTTTAGTAGGTATTTTTCAGACGAGAGTTGTGCAATATCCAAATATTGTGCAAATACATCCCTATCATCAAAGATATGACTGCCAAAAGCAGTGCTAGTTGGGATTAATGCCAAAGTGATAATTACAAATGCTAAAAATATTTTCAAATTATCTTATGCCTCGACAATCCTAATTATGAGAATTACTTTACCACAGTAACTGGAATTTTTGAAGTTTGAACAATATAGCTAGAAACACTACCCAAAAAAAGACGTTTTAGTACACTTTTACCTTTTGCACCAATCACAATCATATCGTGTTTGTATTTTTCTGTGAATTGTTCTATGTCATATGCAGGATCATAACCATAGATTATTTTAGTTGTAAACGCTATGTTTTGATTTGTACATCTATCCTCCGCGTCTTGTATGAATTTTTGTGCTTTTTTAGCCAAAGATATTTTGACTTTATCTTTTGAATGACTAATTACATGAACAGGTGGAAGTGTTGCAATATGAAGAAGTGTTATTGATGAATTGTTATTTCTAGCAAATTCAATTGCTTTTTCCAATCCTCGGATAGAATTAGGTGAACCGTCTATAGGTACAAGAATTTTTCCCATCATGTTCTAACTTTAACCCTAGAATTTATACTCATATGTGAATTTTCACCATAAATATAATCTGAGATATTTTTGTTTTAATTGTAAGATTGTGATTACTGGTTATCAGTCATTCTACAAAAACCCATGTGTTTAGTAGTTTCCAAAAATAACATCTATAAAATATTTCATAAATTATTTCAATCCTAAAAAAACGACGTATTTTATTATTGATACAATCTAATCAAAAGAACACGGAAACGCTTTACACCATATACCAATGTATATCGCGTTGAGTTAACACCCTACGTTTCCGTGCGTTGCATCAAACCGAAGTTTAATGCAATAACCATATTTCAAGATCACACTTAAAGATCCAGCATGATTATCATTATTGATTTTAAAAGATACAAAGAATGCCATAATACATAGCAAATGCTATTGTATCTGACACTCTAAATATCAAAACATGATTATGCTATTGGGTATTTGCCTGAAATCAATTCATTACAAAACTCGTGTATGTTTTGCAGGTTTTTTTCAACTATTTCATTAATTTGATTTTTTTCTGCATCTTGTAATTGTCCTGTAATAGTAGGCTGTACAATGACTGCCTTTGGATCATTTACTGGTCTTCCAATCACATTATACATCCAAACACATACTTCATCCAAACCGGATACTTTGGTATGTATTTCATTGGCAATCTTAAAAGAAAGAGCATTGTAAATTTTACCAATGTGACTGACAGGATTTTTGCCAGCAGTAGCTTCAGAACCCGCAGGTCTGCTGGGTGATATTACACGACTCGCCATATTTCCTCTTCCCACTTGTCCAGAATCTGCACCATCTGCAGATGTGCCTAAAACTGTCAGATAAAGGCCAGACATCCCTCTGTTTTTCGAATCTAAACAATTCATGTTTGTAGTGACTTTCATGCTGTAATTCTTTTTTAGAAATTCATTTATTTCTTGAAGCATCTCCTCTTTTCTTTGAAAATACTGATTCTCAGATGAGATGAATCTATCTACAAATGCTGTAGCTATAGTAAGATCAACGTGATTTGAATCTCTAAATCCCATCACTTTAACATCTTCACCCGATTCCGGGAAGTTGTCTTTGAATTGTTTAGAGTTTATGTGTTGTTCTGTATTTAGTACGATAGACTCAGTTTCTGTAAATGGTGCATAACCTACAAGTACAGATGTATCATTTGCTGCAAATGATTTGGTATTTTCAAATATTGATTGAAGTTCCTTTGATGTTACACCTATTTCTACCTGGTATTCCACATGTTCGTCATTTACAAATCTTAGATTTTTTTCAAACCATTTCTTTGCAGTCTGTATTGCAAAATCTCCTATCGGAAGTTTTCTTTCACCAATATCAAATGTTGCTCTGTCTCCTAAAACCATCTTCATTGGTTTTATGATTTTGCCCCCTCCAAAGTTGCTTTCACTTTGCCCTGCTACCAACAATGCTTTATCCATATTATGATGTTGGATTGCGCCTGTTTCCTTAAGATATAATTTGGATAAATCAACCGAAATTTGATTCATTACCAGATCACAGATGGTATCTGGATGTCCTATTCCTTTTCTCTCTACAATTTCAAATCTTTTTTTAAATGTAGGGATGTTATTTACAGATTCAATGAATATTTGATTTGTCACACAAAAACTTTACAAACAGAATCATAAGTCCTATTTCATGATTACCAAAATTGATAATTATCTATTGATTTAATGTTGTAATTCATCAAAATTACATCGTGCAAAAGGAAACAGTTCTTTATGAGCGGCTGGCAAATCACAAAGTGAGATGCTTGGCATGTGCTCGATATTGTGAGCTTGGCGAGGATCAAATTGGTTTATGTGGAATTAGGGGAAATAAAGGTGGAAAACTAGTTCTTTACGTATATGGAAAGGTTGCAGCGGCTCATATTGATCCGATAGAGAAAAAACCAGTAACCCATTTTATGCCGGGAAGTAAGATATTTTCGATTGGAACAACTGGATGCAATTGGTTGTGTAAATACTGCATCAATTTTGATCTCAGCCAAAGACGAAAGATAGAAGGTGTAGATATTACCCCTGAAAAAGTGGTAGAAAAGGCACTGCAAAGCGGATGTCATGGAATAGCATACACATACAACGAGCCCAGCATATTTTTGGAATATGCTAGAGATTGTGGGGTATTGGCAAGAAAGAATGGATTGTTTAACATTTTTGTCTCAAATGGATATGGCACACCAGAATCAGTTTCTATGATGAATGAATTTCTTGATAGTATTACAGTTGATTTTAAGGGAAATGGAGAAGAAAAATTTGTTAGAAAATATATTGGGATTCCAAATTCTCAGCCTGTTTTTGATACACTATTAGAAATTCGTGATAAAACAAAAATTCATGTAGAAATAACGGATCTGATTGTTCCAGATGTAGGAGACAATCTTGAACATGCAAAAAAACTCTGCAAGTTTGTTTATGATGAATTTGGACCGGACATGCCAATTCATTTTTTACAGTTTCATCCATCATACAAGATGATGGAATTCCCTTCAACACCAGTTATCACATTAGAAAAACATCATGAAATTGCAAAGAAAGAAGGTTTGAGGTATGCATATGTTGGTAATGTTCCAGGACATCCATTGGAACATACCTATTGTCATGAATGTAAAAAAATTGTTGTACGACGATATAATTTTGATATCTTAGAATGGAATCTAGATGTTCACAACCAGTGCAAATATTGCGGCACCAAAATACCAATCGTGGGAAAATTAAATCCGGCATACAAAGAAAGAAGATTTGAGTTTGTTTTTTAACATGATTCTTAAATTCAAAACATGCAACATTCTTAAAACATTGATTAATCCAGAAGATTTATGATAAACCCTCAATTAATGGATCTCCTTGATACCAACAATACCCTTGATATCTTAAAGGACTCTGTGGCATATCAACTCCAAAAAATGCAGAGTGTAGAAAAAACTGCAGACGGAAAAGAGTGGTATCAAGATCTCCCCCAAATTGTCAAAGACAAATTTAATGATTACAAAGAAGCATACGAGAACATCTCTCGTATATTGAAATCAGATCATCATGTAATGTTAAATGAAATGAGCAAGGGGTACTATTATTGGAGATTATTACGTTCTTCTTGCAATACATATCAAAATGATTTGATAGAATTTGAACAACAACTAGTTCAAGAATTTAACCTCAAAGAAACAAAAGCGATTTCAAATAACGAGATTCTAAAAGATTGCATAAAAGTACTAACTGAACATGCCGTTGAAGACTAATCCCCTTATCATTACTTTTTTTGCATTCTAGTAATTATTTGGTCACAAATTTTTCTCATCTCAGAATCAGAACCCACACTACAAATTTTTACTAAATCAGTGGCTGTTACTATTCCAATAATTTGATTATCTTTTTTGACCGGTAGTTTGTGAATGCTATTTGTTTTCATAATCTGTGCAGCTTCCCAAACTGTTTCATTTGGGTTTACTTCGATTAATGGTGAAGACATTACTTCTTCTAATGATGCAGTTAATGGTTTTTCTTTAGCAGCTATTCGTTTAACAAAATCTCTTTCTGTCAAGATGCCTACTGGTAATTGATTTTCAGTTACAATGATACAACCAATATTATTTCCATCCATCAATTTAGCAGCATCCTTAATTGAAGTAGACACATCTAATGTGATCAAATCACTAATCATTACATCTTTTACAAATGTATGTGCCATATTATTATCTGATATTTTCTTCTAATAAACAAGATCTTGATTTTCATATCAAGAAATTATCTGACATTAAAAAATTAGTTATTTTACTATTAACACAGGAATTTTGGATTTATGTAAAACATAATTTGAAGTACTTCCAAGAAAAATTTCTTTCATAGAGCCCATTCCTCTTGAGCCTATTACAATAATGTCATATGATTTGCTATTTGCATAGCTTATGATTTTTGGTCCTTCATCACCATGAATTATGGCATCATCAAAAAGAATGCCATTTTGTGCAGCACGTGTTTTTGCTTTTGACATGAATTTGGAGGCATTATCAAGTAGATATTTTTCAAGATGGGAAATTTGTGAACCTGTGATGGGTTTGGATATTGGAATTACATACAAACCAGTAATTATTGCATGGCATTGTCTTGCAAGATAAATTGCTTCATCTAATCCTCTCATAGAATTCTTGGAACCGTCCATGGGAACAAGGATTTTCTTTATGTTTTGCATGTTTAATTCAGAAAAGAACTGAATTTAAGACATTTATACATTCTCGGATTTGATTTTCAATCATGATATTATACCAAGTCACTATATACTGAAAATTTAATCATTATTTGAAAATGACTGATGCATCTAAAATCACATCTAGAGATATTATGACAAAATCAGTAATTGCAGTAGATTCATCAGTTACTGCAAATGAAGCAGCAAAAATGATGGAAGATGTAAAAGTTGGCGCAATTATAGTGATGGAAAACAATATCCCAATGGGAATAATCACTGATAGGGATTTTGCAGTAAAAATTGTAGCTCATGCTTATCAGATTACAACTCCAGTAAAACAGATTATGTCTACTCCTCTAATTACAATCGGTCCAGACGAATCAGTATGGATGGTTGCTGATCTAATGTATACTCGAGGTATTCGAAAATTGCCAGTTATAGAAGATGATAAAGTGATAGGAATTATTACTTCTACTGATCTTGTAAATCAGCTTGCCGTATCCACAAATGAAGATATTAGAAAAATGTATCATGAATCAGTAATTAAAGTATACAAACAATACAGTCCTTACAATTGATTATCCGTGTTTTAAAAATTCTAGTTTAATGCTGCAAGAGCCCTCACTTGGCTCTCAACGTAATCAAATCCCTCCTGCCAAAACTTTTGGGAACTGATATCAAACCCATACTCTGCCAATAATTTTTCGGGTTTTTTAGATCCACCGGCAGCAAGAATGTTGATGTATGAGGAAACAAAATCATTTCCTTCTTTTTTATATCTTTGAAATAATGATAACGCCAGTAAATTCCCAAATGAGTATGCATAGCAGTAAAATGGTGTATGGTAAAAATGAGGTATACAGCTCCATTCTATTGCAAAATCTTCTGAAACTGTAACAGAATTGCCAAACTGTTCTTTGAGATTTTGAATGTATGTCTTTGAAATCTCATCGATAGTCGTTCCTTTTCCAATTTGTTCATGTGCTGCTACTTCAAAAATAGTGAAAAATGATTGACGCATAATTGTTGCATATAGGTCATCAATTTTTTCTGAAAGCATAATTTTTTTCTCATCATCTGTTATTTTGTCTGATAAATTGTCATATAGTAATAATTCTGAAAAAGTAGATGCAGTCTCTGCTAGTGGCAATGGCGCATCTTGAACTAAAATTGATCTATCTTGTGCTGTTTGACTGTGTACGGCATGACCTAATTCATGTGCCAATGTGAAAACATCTCTTGTTTTTCCTGTAAAGTTGACTAGAACATATGGTGTGATCTTTGGAGTTAATGTGCTACAAAACGCACCATCTCTTTTTCCAACTCTTATAGATGAATCAACATGTTTTTCATTGAATACTTTTTTGGCAAACTCTTCTAACTTTGGACTAAATCTTCTCAGTGATTCAAAAACAATCTTGACTGATTTATCATATTGATAATTTTTTTCTTTTATGTTGGCTGCTGCTGGGGCATATAGATCATACCTGCGTAATTTTTTCATTTTTAGCATTTTTGCTTTTTGTATAAAAAATTTTTGAAACACTGGGGAATTTCTCTTACACACTGTAAGAAGTGATTCTATGGTTTTATCATCTACATTATTTCCAATATTTCTCATTGAAATTGGAGATTTGTAACCTCTGATTTCAATTCCCTCGTCTTTCCAATTCAAAACAATGTTTTGATAAATTTCTCCTATCACTCCTTTGTTTTCTGTGTATTTTGCTAGGATTGTCTTGTAAGCCGTTTCTCTAATTTTTGGATTTGTACTCCTTATGTAATTTGTAATTTCTTCACGCGTCATCTTTTTTGTTTTACCCCCCACCTTCATTTTGTACTCATATGCACTAGTCATCTTGTCGTATAGCTTTACTAGTGCAGAAATTCCTGTAACATCCAAAGTGTTGATAATTTTTTCTTCAGGTTCAGAAAGTGCATATTTGGCAAATAGTCTTTTGTGACTAAGATATTCTGTAAGTTCCCCTGAATCTTTTATCAATCTTTTTGCATTTTTGTCATCTACTTGAATTTTCCACCACAAATCAAAAAATAAAATTTTATTGGAAATCTCTGATCCAAGCTTTGACATTCTTGTCATAAGAGATGTAGCTTCATCTGATTGTGTATCTGCAGAATATGATAATGATGCATAACCCCCAATTTTGCTCATTTTTTCAGAAATTTCTTCAACTTCATGCAAAATACCCATAAATTTCTTTGATGGCATTTTAGGATCCAGTTTTAATTTTATCTTTTCAAATTTTTTTGCCAGTACCTCTAAATCTCTAATTTGTTTTTGAAATGCAGGGCTCTTTGGATCTTTTGCTAACTCTGATAGATCCCATTTGTCAAGTTTATACTCTGACATCTGACTGTCTTATTTTGTAACTATTAAAAAATGCATCATTATTTTAATTAAATACTAAAATCCTAGTATTTTTTCAAAGTGTCTTTGTATCTTTTGACAGCTTCTACTATGATTCCTTTTGCTTCTTTGGATCCTTTCCATCCTAAAATCTCCACTTTTTTTCCTTCCAAATCTTTGTAAACTTGGAAAAAGTGTCCAATCTCTGAGCGGTAATGATCTTCTATATCTGTAATGTCTACGGTGTGAAGATATCTTGGATCATTTATTGAAACACAGATAATTTTATCATCTGATTTTCCATCATCTTTCATTTGTAGTACCCCAATTGGTCTTGCCTCAATTAGTATTCCTGGATATGTGGGATTTGTTACTAATACCAGTGCATCAAGCGGATCTCCATCCTCAGATAATGTTTGAGGAATAAGACCATAGTCGCCTGGATAATGAAATGGCGAAAACAACACTCTATCTAGTTTTATCATGTTGTGTTTTTTATCATATTCGTATTTGTTCATTGATCCTTTTGGAATTTCTACTATTACGTTGACTATTTCTGGAATATCTGCACCTGTTTCTATGTCATGCCAAAAATTTTTACTCATATTCTAGATCTAAAAACAATATAATCTGTATATGAATTCTATGTGCTGTCAAATTGTTTTCTAATTATGGTAATTTCTCTTCCACATCAGAACATGCCTTGTGAACCCATTTTTCCTTGGAGTTTTTTACGATCTCTTTTCCTGTCTTGATCTCTTCTCCACACTCTACACATTTTCCATTAAATCTTGCTTTCATGATTGTGCCTTATCTTCATCTAATTTTAAGAGAGTGGACCGGATGGGAACTGGTACAGTATAGTTCAATTTTACAGTCAAATTCAAATCCCACAAGATAGCGTAAAACATGAAACTCCATTTTTGCTGTTTAAATATCACCAAAGACGTTTAGCAAACTATGAAGAGAGAGTTATTCCGTGAAGGTCCAATCAGATACATCCGTAAAAATGACACAAAACAATCCTTTGACAACAGACTCAAACCACTAAATCATCTAGAGTTAAGTGATTTTTATGATGATAATAGTGGCAACAGACACATCTTTGTTTATGATTTTGGAGGTAAGATCATCTGTGTATTAGCATTTGATGACAAAGGTAATCATTTCTATCTGAATTTGATAGAAAATAACGAGATTTATGAAAAAGAATGTGATGAGATCAACCCTGCACCAAAGCTTATCCTATTCACAGAAAATATTGCCAAATCTCTTGGTCATACTGAGATAAGACTAAATGCACTTGAGCAACTTGTTCCATATTACAAAGAATTAGGTTACTCTGAAACAGGCAAAACAGAAAAGGATAATGTTTATGGATTATTAGTTGAGATGCAAAAATCACTGAGCGGCTAGTGGAGTTTTCTGAATTTTACCCAGATCTATCTTTGGGAATTTAGGTAATTTTTCTAGTCCTTGGATTGTTCTTTTTACGTTTTCATTCATTAATAATCTGGATTCAATATATCCAGAATAACTTTCACTGTTTTCTGCAGCTAGGAGAGAGATTGCTTCATCCAATGTATGATTAATTGTAATTGTACGTCTTATTTTTGTCATACTATGATATGATTATAATATGATATAAACATATCCACTAGGGGATGAGTGGATCTAGTATAGTTCAATTTCAGGTTCATCCATATCTAAAATTTTACATAGGCGAAAATAAAATTTAAATACATCTACGATGAAAAGATTCTTAGATGAATAGAATCACAGTAACTCTTAATGAGATAATTGAGCAGCAATTACGAAACATTCAAGGTGGATTAATTTCAGGAAGAAAACAAGATGTAAGTTTTACTACAACAATTAACACAGTGTTATTGGCAGGGATTTTAGGTTCTAGTGAATTTTCAGATGACACTTGGGCTCTGATAAGAGCATTTCTTGATGATGAAAAAATAAAACTAGAGCCAGAAGGGCTAACTGATAATTATCTGAATGAATTGAAATAACTAAAATTTATGATTACATTATAATGCAAATAACTCTAACAGATTAGGATATATCATAATTGAATTTGCTATTACATGACCTCCTAGACTCACAAGAAGATACGGAGTTATATTTTCAGCAAAGTGAGTTGACAATCAATTCATCTATTTTCTTCTTTGGATTTTCTTTATTTGTTAAATTCTAGTAATAAATAATCTCGATTAGTTATTTTTTCATATATGCAAAAAATCCTGCAGATAATGCGCCTGTAACAGTTGTAGCTGCCAAAAATGCACTGCTTTTATCAATCTCAATCCCCACTGCAAGGAAGTAGATTGCAATACCTATGGCTCCAAAAATGCCAAATACCCCAACATTACGAAATGGTAACGGTCTTTTCGATATTCTAATCCCCTCATCCAAGGCTATTTTATCTGATGGTATTTCTTCAGAAATTAATTCTTCCAATAATGAATTTGAGGGTGAAAGAAAATATTTCATTAGCTTGACTAGATATGTTTTTACATTTGGAATTTTTGTTTTATCTCCACTATCAACTAGTGGAAGTAATTTATCATCCAGAATTGTTGTTAGATCATCAATTGGATTTACAAATGGAATTATCCATTGTATTTTATCCTCAGTTCCATCGATTTTTGATTGTATGCTACTGATTAAATCATCAATACTGTCTGCTGCCTTATCTAAATAATCTTTAGGCGCATTTTCTCTTTCATATTCACTTAGATTTTCATACGCATTTAGTGTTTTTATTGCCCATTCTTGATTAGTCCTTATTTTATAACTTCCAGCTTTTCGTGAAAGAAAATATGCTATGACTACACTTGCTAGAAAAATTATTCCTGCATATCCTGCATATGGAGATGTTGCGTAGTCAACTTGACCCGATTCATCTTTATTTGATGTCGGAACGATAATTACAAGAGGAATTACAATAGCTAATAATGTTAGAATTCTAGCTGGCCTGTTATATTTTTTGAATATAGAATCATTAAGGCGAAGATCTCGACATCTGCTAATTACTGTGGTATCTTTTAACATGTAATTAAGTTTGAAATGTGTCTAAAAAGCTTATATTGTATAACATGATTTGTTTTTCTTTGAATGTGCTCCAACAGAGGTTCATGTATCACTAAAAACAATTGTAGCCAGTTATTCATAAATGATTAATTTTACTTTATGATGATAGATTTCAGTACACCACGTCCATCTAATTGGACGAAAAATCAAGTTCAAATCATCCAATCATAAACCAATATCATATTTTGCTTTATAATGTGATTCAATATTTTGATATTTATCCATTGGCAGTAATGAAAAATATCCAGATCAATAATTTAGGTTTAACTACAAAAAAGAACTTCATAATACTGTTTACAGTAACATTCGAATGTGTGATCTCATTCATTAGTAGATATTTTACATAATGCATAACAGGATTATGAAATTACTGTAGACAAAAGATTGCGAAATAAAATACTTTTAGTGACTAGTTTACTTTGATTTTGAGAAATTTTGTTCAATTAATGTCCCTATCTTTTTTCTTACTATTTGATGCATTTAGGAATGTTTTTTCAATCAAATCATAATTTTCTTGAAATGTATGTTCTTTTTCTTTCATAGATTTATCACAAAAAGGTAAAAAATCATTTTTTAATTCTACTAACTTAAACATTTGCTCTTTGTATGAGTGCATCATTAATGCCATTCCATTATCCGAATAAGGTTGCCACATATCAGATGTTAATTTTGCAGTATGAATCCAATATTTGTTTGCGATTTCTCCCCCAAATACCTTGACCAATTCAATTGCTTGAATTTGTGGTAAACGACGAAAGAGATCATTATCATAATAATCCCTTAATGTCTGTTCTGTATTCTTCTTTTTTATAATACTCTGTTCTACCTTGAAGTTATTTTCATACAAACTAATCACATGTTTAAAATCAGTTGATATTAACCTGACATATCCCACAAAAACTGAAGCATAAAAGTCTCTTGTATCCAAAAGTAGTTTTTTTTGTTCTTCTGTAGATTCATGAATTTCATCAGTTATTTTGCCTTGCTGGTGAGCAATAATGATTGAAATTCCAAGTGCTGCAAAACCAACAGCCATCGATAAAATTCCAAGAAATGTAAAATCAGTAACCACGGACTACTAATTTTTGGATTAACTTAAGTATTTGGGAATGGAATTTAAGATTTCTTTCCAATGATATGAATTACAATTCCAGGAGCCACAAAATACATTCCTAGATTTAGTATAATCAAAAATATTCCATATCCTAGTACCGATTCTTCCGAATTAATATCCGCATAATTCAAAATAGACAGAGATGTGATCAATGGTGTTATGATAATTTTTACTACTTCCTTGAATGCTGAATTTTCTCTTTCCCAATCTGCTATTGTTGGACTAAATGAGTAATAGAATTGATTAAATCCTTTCATAAATGATGTTCCTGATTCTGTTTGTAGTAAAGAATTATCTCTTAGCTCTCGTAATTGTTGTACTTGTGGCGCAAGTTCAGAACCATATGTGGCAGTAGCTATCAAACACCCGCCACCCCTCGATTTTTCTTCAGTTTTAATCACTTGACAAATGCCGTTTACCAATTCAGTTC